>Ga0172382_10004273_pt1 | contig 21967 bp, 10 predicted proteins | sample Leawel138RmetaG_FD_122245 | JGI IMG/M metagenome (GOLD analysis project Ga0172382, IMG submission 122245) | Leachate microbial communities from a municipal landfill in Southern Ontario, Canada - Leachate well 138R metaG | ecosystem: Engineered > Solid waste > Landfill > Unclassified | place... | reverse complement strand
TATAAGGACAAGGCCGGCGAGTATCGTTTCAGGTTGAAGGCGCGAAATGGTCAGGTAATAGCGACGGGAGAATCGTACAAGACAAAGGCAGCGTGTGAAAACGGGATTGATTCTGTTAAAAGGCACGCAGCTGAAGCGGACGTAGTCAAAGAGGCCGAGTAATAGAAAGCGGAGCGAACTTGAAGGCGGGCCCTCATCGGAGGTGCCCGCCTTATGAAGTTGGCGCACAATATGCTCGGCAAGGGGCGTCCTACCGTGGGCGGCCAAGTCCTATCTCGAGAGACTTGCATAGACTGAAAGTGCACTGGGATCGCTTCCTTCGTCCGCCATCAGCGAGGAAATGTGCCCGGGGAGGAGAGGGTAGGTGACTGAAATGCTCACTCCCAGCTTAGAGGATTATCTTGAGGAGCTGTGCAGGCATCTCGACCACCATGGGACAGTGCGACCGAAAGACGTTGCACTGAAGCTGGGCGTATCTATGCCGTCTGTAACCAGAGCTCTACGAAGGCTTTCCGACATGGGGATGGTTGCATACAGGTCTCGCGGCAGCATCAGGCTTACCGAAGAAGGCAAGATCGTGGGCGACTACCTGGTGAGCCGGAATTACGTGTTGCGCAAGTTCCTCATGGCAATAGGGTGTAATGTTGGTGTGGAGGATGAGGCCGAAGCCATGGAACACTATCTGGCGCCGGAGACCATAGATAGGATTGAACTCCTTACCCGGTTTCTTGACGACAGCGAGAACAAGGCCAGGTTTCACGATTTCTGCGGCGGCATCCCGGGGACAAATACCAAACAGAGTAGAGGATAGGTGACCGCCTGGTGGCTCCTCAACCTGTCATGACCGTATTCATGCGAGGCCAAGGGCCCGCGCCGCGCAGGCAATGAAGGAGCATGCAGCGATCGCTATGGCTAGTGGTATGATCGCGGAGAGCATCGTCCATTTCAGGCTTCGAGTTTCTTGCCAGATTGTGATCAGAGTTGTACTGCACGGAAAATGGAGTACAGAGAAGACCATGGCATTTAGGGCAGTCAGCCACGTCCACCCATTTGCGCTCAACGCCTGTGATAACTGAACCATATTCTCAGATTCCACCAGTGTCGAAGAGGATGTGTAGCACATGAGCAAGATAGGGAGGACTATTTCGTTTGCGGGCAGGCCGAGGATGAAAGCTGCAAGGATGAAACCGTCGAGTCCCATGGCATGCCCTAAAGGCTGCAGAGATGTGGACATGCGGAGAATGGCTGGTTGTCCCGATATGGCAAGGTTGCCAAGAATCCACACAAGGGCTCCTGCGGGAGCCGCTACTACCATTGCCCGCCAGAGCACATGCAGTGTTCTATCATATATTGATCGAACGAGAACGGGCAGGATTTGCGGCCTTCTGTAGGGTGGCAGTTCCAGTATGAAGGAAGACGGCACTCCCCTGAGAAGCGTTCTGGATAGCGCCCACGAAACGGCCAGTGCAGCGCAGACTCCAAGGACGACTGCTGCAACTACCAGAAGTGAAGCGGTCGCCGACTTCAGTCCCTGACTTGTGTTGGCAGTAACGATGAATGCGGCCAGAGCGATGAGTGTGGGGAAACGTCCATTGCATGGCGCGAAGTTGTTTGTCAGGATTGCAATCATCTTCTCCCTCGGAGAGTCTACTATCCTGCAGGCCACCACGCCTGCGGCGTTGCAGCCGAAACCCATTGCCATGGTGAGGGCTTGTTTGCCGTGGGCACCGCAGCGCTTGAAAAGCCAGTCCATGTTGAAGGTTACTCTCGCCAAATAGCCGAAGTCTTCCAGCAGGGTGAAACAGGGAAAGAAGATTGCCATGGGTGGCAACATGACCGAAACAACCCATGCCAGAGTCCGGTAGGCGCCAAGCACAAGAACTCCGTGCAGCCAGTCGGGAGCGTTCAAGGCCTGGAATATCGCGCTAAGATGGGATTCGGCCCAGAACAGCGCGTTTGCAAGAAACTGAGACGGATAGTTTGCGCCGATGAGCGTAACCCAGAAGACTGCCCCCAAGAGCGCCACCATTATTGGAATGCCCAGCACTTTCGAAGTGAGCACATCATCTAGCGTTCTATCGAAGTCGCCGTGAGCTGAAAGTCCTACGGTTACTGCCGCCTCTGCGATGTCATGTGAACGCTGATACAAGTCTATTACTGTTTTATCCTGACCATCGTGATTATCAGGGATCTCGCAGGAAGAGTTCATGGGCTCATTGCCTCTTTCACCCTTGTCAAGGCTGAACGTTTTGCGGCTGCTGATTCCCCCCAATTGACTGAGTGCAGTATCGCATTCTTCAGCTGATCCAATCCCTCGCCGGAACGGGCTGCAGTCAGGACCACCGGAACGCCTAGCTCCCTGCTGAGGACCGCCTTGTCTACATGTATTCCTTTCCGCCTGGCTTCATCGACTAAATTGACGCACAGTATGACGCTATCCGTTATCTCGAGAACTTGAAGGACCAGGTTGAGGTTTCGTTCCAAACAGGTGGCATCTACCACGACAACAATTGCTGAAGCCGTTCCAGAACATATGAAATCCCGGGCAATTCTCTCTTCCTCCGACGCGGCGAGCAAAGAATACGTCCCTGGCAGGTCTACCACGAGGATTGTGCTGCCGCTGATTCTAAGCGGCCCGCTTGCGAGGCCAACAGTCTTGCCCGGCCAGTTGCCTGTATGCTGGCGCAGCCCAGTGAGTGCATTGAAGACAGTGCTCTTGCCCGTATTGGGGTTTCCAGCTAAGGCTACTACGGGCACTTTCCTTTCGGGCTGATCTGGGCAACGTTTTCGTTCAGACGAATGACCGAGAATAGACAAGAAGCTCCTCATCAGCAATCACTCTTCCTGACGATAATCCGGCCCGAGTCCTCCTGGCGAAGGGCTATCACTGTCCCTCTCACAAGATAGGCTGTTGGGTCGTGGAAGGGGCTTCTTCTTATCGGCGACACCTTCGTACCGGGAAGGAATCCAAGGTCAAGCAGCCTGCGTCTTGTAAGGCCGGTAGCTGTCAGTTTGACAATGGGGCCTTCTGTTCCGAGAGGCATGTCTCCGAGAGGGCACAAGTTGTCTTTGCGGTCTTTTGAGTACATTCGGTTCCAGCCTCCGCATCAGCTATGACTTAGCCGGGGCTAAGTTCGTGTTGCGTTGACAGGATATGATTTGAGGGGTGTGCTTGTGCACCTTTAAGATGAGGCATTCATTGATTGTGCATATGTCACGGCGTGGCGGAGCAAACATTGCGATGCCGGGTGTTTGCTGGTTGGGACACGAGGAGGCTAAGGGGTAAGGGGCCTTCATAACATTCCTGTCCGCTCCTGCGCGTTCTGTTGACACGGCTCAGGGTATGGAGTATGCTCATAGCAACTAACGTAAAAACTATGAATACCATATGGATCAGGCGATTGCCCCGCGTAATAATGCACATTGGCGGGGCAATGGGGCTGGGCCGTGTATGGCAGCAGGAAATAGGCCTGCGGGACCGTGATGTAAGTTCGGGTTCTGCGGGTCTTTTTGTGCTCCGTGAACACCGACAGGCAAATATGGGGGTATTAATGTGCTAAGCGAGGTCGATGTAAAACATCTAACCGGCCTGACGAGCGAGGAAGCTAGCAGGCGGTTTGCAGATGAGGGCCCAAATGAGCTTCCGGCTAGCCGGAAACGTTCAATGTGGGCTATCGTCCTGGAAGTAGTGCGTGAGCCCATGTTCGTGCTACTCGTTGGATGCGGCGCTCTATATCTTCTGCTGGGCGACACCAAAGAGGCAGCCATGCTTCTGGGTTTCGTATTCGTCGTAATGGGCATAACCATCTACCAGGAGCGGAAGACGGAAAATGCCTTGGAGACTCTGAGGGATCTTTCGAGTCCACGCGCTTTGGTGATAAGGGATGGGCGGCAATCGAGGATACCAGGACGAGATGTAGTGCGCGGAGACATATTCCTGGTCTCTGAAGGAGATCGCATTCCTGCTGATTCTGTTCTTATGTGGGGCATCAATCTGTCGGTAAACGAGTCATTGCTGACGGGAGAGTCTCTTCCTGTAAGAAAGATCGCAGCTAGCGAACAGCCTGAATCTGTGGATATGGGACGCCCGGGCGGAGAAGACACTCCATTCCTGTATTCGGGAACCCTTGTCGTGCAAGGCCAGGGAGTTGCCCTGGTTAAGGCTGTCGGAATCCAGACTGAGCTGGGGAAGATAGGTAAGGCGTTGCAGACAGTTGAGCCGGAGGAGACGGCTCTCAACCGCGAAACAGGACGCTTGGTACGCAACCTAGCGATACTGGGCCTCATCCTCTTTGCGATTGTGGTTATTGCTTACGGCACGACGCGAGGGAATTGGATTGATGGCATTCTGGCCGGAATAACGCTGGCAATGGCGATGCTACCAGAAGAGTTTCCGGTGGTCTTGACCATATTTCTTGCCCTTGGCGCTTGGAGAATGTCCCAGAAGAATGTTCTTACGCGACGAATGCCTGCCATAGAAACGTTGGGAGCGGCTACGGTACTCTGTGTAGACAAGACCGGGACGCTTACGCAGAACCGGATGTCTGTCAGCAGATTATCGGCTAGGGGAGACTTCTATGATGCTGCAGGCGCGCGAGCAGACGGGCTGCCCGGGAAGTTCCATGAGATTGTGGAATTCGCGATCCTGGCCAGCGAGAAAGATCCGTTTGACCCAATGGAGAAGGCATTGACGGAGTTTGGCCGTGAGCATCTCATGAATACAGAGCACTTGCACGATGATTGGACCCTTGTGGAGGAGTATGCGCTCTCCCGCGAACTCCTGGCACTGTCACATGTCTGGATGTCTCCCCACGGAAATGGGGGTTCCTACGTCGTGGCTGCCAAAGGCGCTCCCGAGGCCGTTGCAGACCTATGTCATCTTGATAAGGAGAGGACACGTGCCCTCCTGGCGGAGGTCAGCGAGATGGCCGCTGACGGGCTTCGGGTGTTGGGTGTGGCTAAGGCAGAGTATAAGACGGGCGATTTGCCCGAGCGGCAGCATGATTTCGCGTTCGAGTTCATCGGCCTGGTAGGTCTTGCGGATCCTGTAAGGCCTGCTGTCCCCGATGCTATTCGCGAGTGCTATCAGGCGGGCATCAGAGTCGTCATGATAACCGGCGATTACCCCGGCACTGCGCAGCACATTGCGCGGCAGATTGGCCTTGAGCCGTCAGACGTAGCGATTACAGGCCCTGAGCTGCAAGAGATGTCCGATGAGGAGCTGAGGGACAGAGTGAAGACGTGTTGTATCTTTGCACGCATGGTCCCTGAGCAGAAACTGAGGCTGGTGGAAGCGCTGAAGGCTGATGGCGAAGTCGTGGCGATGACGGGCGACGGCGTGAACGACGCGCCAGCTCTCAAGGCTGCCAACATAGGTATTGCGATGGGGGGCCGCGGAACTGACGTTGCACGCGAGGCCGCCTCGTTGGTGCTCTTGGATGACGATTTTTCGTCCATTGTCAAGGCTGTCAGGCAGGGACGCAGAATCTACGACAATCTCAGAAAGGCAATGGCCTACATTTTCGCCATACATGTTCCCATCGCCGGACTATCTCTGATTCCGGTGTTGTTTGGATGGCCACTCGTGCTCCTCCCGGTTCACGTGGCGTTTCTGGAGCTCATAATTGATCCGGCATGCTCCGTAGTATTCGAGATGGAGCCGGAAGATGCTGACGTAATGAGAAGGCCGCCCCGAGATCCCGCCAAGCCTCTATTCGGTGCTGAGCTGATGAAAGTTGGAATCGCCCAGGGCCTCAGCGTCCTGGCGTTCGTGACGGCGGTCTACATGATCTCCCTGTTCGTCTTGAATCGTGGGGAAGCTGAGGCGCGGAGTTTGACTTTCACAACGCTTGTCCTGGCGAATCTCGGATTGATTCTTGCCAACCGTTCGTGGACCTCCACGACGCTGGCGGCGTGGCGAAGGCCTAACCCGGCTTTGAAATGGGTTGCTGGCGGAGCTCTTGCGTTCCTCACGCTGGTCTTGAGCGTGCCCGCGTTGAGAGCTTTGTTCCACTTCACCGTCCTGCATCCTGTGGATATTGCCATCTGTCTTGTGACAGGGGTGTTGAGCATTCTATGGTTCGAGGTGTTCAAGGCCTATCGGAGGGGCACAGACGGCTAGCAGAATTGCCCACAAGCCCGATAAGTCCGGATAGAAAGACCTGAAAGCGAAATGTGTGGAGCAAGAGTGCGAGGCCCCGCGTGAATATGGGGGCCCCGCACTTCCTGCGCTTGTTCGCGTTGGGTGTATGAGATTGCAGCTTGCTATCAGAACTTCATGCCAAGCGAAAGCCTGTGGCTGTCGGGGAGAATGTTGTGAGTCTGATATGCGTAATCAATACTGAACCCGGAGACTGCAAAACCTGCTCCAGCCGACACAGAAGTCCGGCCTGCGCCGAAAGCTCCGCCTGCTCTGAGCCTGATTCTGCCGAGTTCATATTCTCCGCCGACGCGTCCCTCAATGCCGTCCTGATATATAATATCCGCTGCAATGAGCAGGTTCTCTATTGGGTACAGGGCTACGCCTGCGCCGAAGCACCGGTCAAAGGCATCGGTGTAGCCTGACTCGTATTTCAGCTCACCGGCTATGTTCTTCACGACGGCTCCGATTCTCAGCTTGTTGCTTGGGGTTGCAAACAGGAGACCTACGTCGCCGGTGAATCCCTTCCCCGAGTTCTCGGGCAAGGTCTGGGAGTAGTATTTGACTGCTCCGCCTATGCCCAGCTGGGGCAGGATGGCGACTCCGCCGCCTGCGATAAGAGTGAAGTCGATAACGTCGAACACGCCGGTGTTATTGGCGAATTCGTCCGTCTCCTCGATTCCGGACGCGTCCAATCTCAAGGCGCCTACGCCCACATACTTCTGGGAATATGCTGCAGCCATGTACCCAGCTGCCTGGCATTGCTGCGTGTACAGGGAGCCAATGTGCCGTTCGGTCAGGAAGGCAAGGCCAGCAGGGTTATAGTATATGGCAGCGGCGTCGTCTGCAACGGCTATGTGTGCGCCACCCATGCCAAGCGCCCGCGCTCCCATCCCTATGTCCATCATTGCCGCCGTGCCTAATGGGTTGTCGGCGGCGAGCGCCGACGCGCCTATGGCCAGGACGAGAATGAGCGTAAACGCTAGCGCTGATATTCTCACTCGCATTAACCGCTCCTCCTTAGGTGAGTGTAGTGTTTGGGAAGCCTTGGTCGGCTGGGGCGACCGCGTAAGCGGCCGCCCGGCCTTTACTCTTCAAGCCAGGTTTAGCGGCTGACTACCAGTCTTCCAACTTCGGATTTCTCGTGGCCGCTTACTGCGACGTAGAGATACACTCCGTTGGCAACCGGCCTGTCGCCTGATGTGAGGTTCCATTCATGAGCATGTGCTGCAGCCAGAAGCTCTGCGCTGTAGACAAGGCGTCCCGCGATGTCGTAGACGTAGAGCGTCGCATCAGCGGCAAGGTCATAGTAGAATGTCACGCTGTCACGCGCCGGGTTCGGAGCAGCCACTATCTTGCGGGCGAGAACCACGATGGTGAACTCGTCGCTTGTGGCTTGCCCTGTCGCACCTTCCGGATCGACAGCTGTGGCCCTCAGCATGTACCGTCCACCCTGCTTGACCTCTGAGGTATCCCAAACGTACTTGCCGGTATTTGCCTGATTGGCGGCGATGATCTGCCAGGCCTGACCTCCTGCAGGACTGTACTCAAGGGTTATCTTGAGATCGTCTGCGTCGTCGTCAGGGTCGGCAGCCTCCCACTCTATTGTTTGTTTGCCTGTCCAGACTGCTCCAGCTTCAGGCTTCACCATGGCCACCTCGGGCGGGAGGTTGACGACCTCTATGGTCTCTTCCGCCACGCCAGTGAGCTCGCCATCGTCAGTGACGGTGAGCTTGACAACGAACTTGCCCTTAGAGCTGTATTTGTGCTCCGGATTCTGCGTGTCGCTTTCGGCGCCATCGCCAAACTCCCAGTGCCAGGCAATGATCTCGCCGTCATCTATGGTTTCGTCAGTGAATTTCACCATGTCGTTGATCGTCGGCGAAGCCGGCGTGAAGCTGAACGCCGCCTGCGGCGGAGCATTGACTATCTCTATCTCGTGCTCTGCGCTGCCAGTTTCGTCATGATCGTCGGTGACAGTGAGACGCACGGTGAATGTGCCTCTCTCGCCATACTGGTGCTCTGGGTTCGCTTCATGGCTTTCAGCTCCATCACCGAACTCCCAGTGCCAGGCAACGATCTCACTGTCATCAGTCGACTCATCGGTGAACTTCACGACGTCCCAGACAGTTGCCGGGGATGGGGTGAAGCTGAACGCTGCCTGCGGCGGAGCATTGACTATATGGACCTCATGCTCAACGCTGCCAGTTTCGTTCTGGTCATCTGTCACCGTGAGGCGCACAGTATACACGCCTGTCTCGTTGTACTGATGCTCCGGGTTAGGCTCAGAGCTTTCAGCCCCATCGCCGAACTCCCAGTGCCAGGCCACGATCTCGCCGTCATCGATGGATTCATCGGTGAACTTGACGATGTCGGTGACCGTTGCTGGGGATGGAGAGAAGCTGAACGCTGCCTGCGGCGGAGCACTTACTATCTCTATCTCATGCGTTATCGAGCTAGCTGCATTATCGTCGTCTATGACTGTCAGCTTGACCACGAACGTTCCGGTGGAGCTGTACTCGTGCTCTGGGCTCCACTGGGCACTTGTGGCCCCATCGCCGAACTCCCAGAAGCATGCGGCTATCTCGCCATCATCGGTGGACTCGTTCGTGAACTTCACGGCTTCGCCCGTCTTGGCAGGCGAGGTGAAGCTGAATGCTGCGATCGGCGCTGCATTCCCCACAATGATGCTCTTCTCAACGGTCCCTGTGAGCCCGCCGTTGTCGGTCACGGTGAGCGAGATCGTGAACTCGCCCTTCTCAGCGTACTGATGCTTCGGATTCTGCTCAGAGCTTTCCGCGCCGTCGCCGAACTCCCAGTGCCAGGCAACGATCCAACCGTCATCAGTCGACTCGTCAACGAACTCTACAACGTCAGGCCTTGTTGCAGGCGATGGAGTGAAACTGAAATCTGCGGTTGGTGCGTTGTTGATGATGGCGAACTCGTCCGTCACGAACTCGTGGAACGCGTCTCCAGGGTCGGTGACTTTCGCTCGCAGCCGGAAAGTATCGCCAGCTTCGCCCACTTCGATGGTGTTCCACTCGAAGGAGCCGGTGTTGGCAAGTCCGGTTCCGAGTTCGTGCCACTCGCTGCCGTCGCGAGTCCAGGCAAGGTCGATCAGGAGGTCATCCCCATCATCATCAGGGTCGGTTGCCGTCCATTCGATTTCGAACACCCCGTGCAGCTCAGCCCCGCCCTCAGGCGCCGTTATTGCGACGGCCGGTGCGGCATTGAGCTTGAGCTTTACTGGGATGGTTGCAAACGGACGGTACGGGTCGTTGGCCGACACGTACAGATAGAGCGAGTATGTGCCGTATGCGGCGTCAGGGGATCCCAGCGTCAGCTGAACCTCCTGGCTTCCTCCAGGCACAAGGTATCCTGATGTCGGATTGATTCTGAGGATCGATCCGATCGGCGCGAAGCCTATTGCCAGTCCGTCCTCGATGTACGGGGCGTTGTAGACTACCTGCAGGCCGTCTGTGCCTGTGGTGTTCTCAATGCCCACGGTGGCGCTTGTAAGGTTACCGATCATCTCGAGGTACTGGAATACGATCGTGCCGTTTGGATAGAGAATTGCCTGGAATGTGTAGGATACCGACTCTTCCCACCACTCAGCTACTTCCTGATACTCCACGATGAAGCGGCCCGCTTCCTGGTCGTGGTAGTAGTAGACATTGCCCGCCGTCCCTGGATCGAGGTCATCCCAGAAGACCGCAATCAGGTCGTTAGGGTCGGATGGATCAGGTATGGGGGTGTTGGTCCATTTGCTGCTTGCAGTACCGAACGTCAAGTAGCCGTTGGAACAGATGCGAACCTTCGTCTTCAGGTCTCCGTAGAACGGGAAGGAGAACGGGAGGTTCACTTCTGCGATGGATTCATCACTTAGCGGGAGCCTGGTTCCTACGCCGCTGATCTCGAACCAGTCGAACTGGGGACCGCCTGTATGGTGGCTATCGATCCAGACGTATCCATACTCATCAGGTCCGCCAGCGCCAGCTCCTGCATAACCCCGGGGTTCGGAAGTGTAGTCGCCCTTCGCCGGCTCTGAAGCGACGTATTCTATCCACTCAGGACTTCCGGCGAAGCTGGGAGTGACTGATATCTCGAAGTTCATGGGCGCAACGCCGGTGTTGCTGACTGTCAAGACCGTCTGCTCTTCTTCTCCGGCTGGGACGATTTCGTCGAACTCCTCAGGTTCTACGCCCAGCACAGGCAGCCACTTGACTGTCACTGTCAGCTCGGCGATTGCTTCAACTTCGTTTTCATCCACTACGTGGAAGACCACTTCGTAGACTCCAAGGGCAGTGTAGATATGCTCGGTTGTAGCTTCGTGCACTGGGTCGCTGCCATCGCCGAAGTCCCACCACATATCCGTTATCGGCACGGCGCCCGGCTCAACGGTGGCGGCGAAGGCCACTCGAAGCGGAGGCTCGCCGATCTCAGGGGTGGCTGTCGCCTCGACAATTGTAGGGCCTGCTTCGATGTTGATGATCAGGTCCACGTAGAGGAAGGCGTTCTCAGGATCATTCGTTGCTATCTCAAGATGCTGCCTCACGACACTGCCGGGCTTGCCCAGCTCGGCCGCATCGATCGTGACCTCGAGCTCCGTGGTTTCACCTGTTGGGACTATGCCGCGTGTTGGGTCTACTGTTATTCCTCCTGCCAGAGGCATCTCGGTATTGATCAGGTACATGTAGCGGTTGTCCTGAGATGTTGCCCACAGGTTCCCGTCGCTGCCCAGCGCGAGCCCGGCCCCGCTGTAGTCTCCGCCGTACGGATGCGGGAACTGGTGCACGACTTCGAGTGTCTCGAGGTCAAGCCCGTAGATCATGTCAGGAGCACCGTTGTTCGATACCCACAGAATGCCGCCTGGATGCCATGCAAGTCCCGCGATACTCACAGGGAATGTGTAGGCTTCGATGACTGCGCCAGGCGTGCTCCAGCTCGGCCCCATGATGTGGTAGATGATATCCTCGTTCCATCCGCCGATGTAGAAAGTGTCAGTGTCGGCGTCATAGGCAAGGCCGCGCTGTGAGATCGAGGTCCATGCGCCGCCAGAGGTTATCGACATTACGACCGCACCTGTCTCCACGTTAAGGCCGTATATGCCGTTGTCGCCGCCGACGTTGACCTGCCACATCAGATTTCGGTTGCTATCGTACGCCATGTCGCCGGGCCATGACCCTGCCCACGGCGTGCTGAAGACCGTTCCGGTGTGGACGCCTTCCGGCGTGACTAGGTGGTCATTGTAGAACAGAGGATCTGCGATCCATACGTCTCCTGCGAAGCCGACGCCCCAGGGCAGATCGATCTCGTATGGCACTTGCCATGAAGTGACCACATCGCCCACTGCGCCTGGCTCGACGGAAGCTGCGATTCTTTGGACGAGATCTGGGTCGATTGCGCTGTAGAGGCCTTCGGCGGTTGTTGCCAACTCATCTGTCACAATGCCTATGCGCTCAGGCATTGCAACTACTGGAGCGCTGCCGCCTTTGACCTTGACTTCGAACGTAAGGTCAGCGTTGCCTTCCACGTTGCCGATTGTCACGATCTCAGTAGTAGAGCCGATAGGAGGCAAGGTAACTTCGATCGTTTCAGGTTCGACGGTTGCGCGAGGCAGCCACTTGACTTCGATCTCGAGGCTGGCTTCATCCCTTGCGCCCATTGCGTCGACTACTGAGAAGGTGGCAGTGTAGTTGCCTGGTGCGGTGTAGGTGTGCGTCACATCCAGTTCGGTTGAAGACGCTCCGTCTCCGAAGTCCCACCCGTAGCTCACGACTGGGATCTCGGGCGCGACGAACGTCGCATGGAAGGTCACCTCCAGCGGAGGCTCGCCGAATCTAGGTTCAGCAGTTGCTTCCGTGATCGCCGGAGGTTCTGCTACCTGTAGAGTTACCGGAACAACGATAAGCGGGTTGTTGATGTCATTGGTTGCGAGAACTACGTTGCCGCTATGAGTGCCGGGGCTTAGCTTCTCGCTGTCGGTAGTGACCGTGATCGGCACTGAGCCGCCTGCAGGTACGCTGCCTTCCATCGGCTCCCAACTCAGCCAGTCGCCGGTGCCGATTGCCCCCAGTCCGGTCTCTACCAGGTACATCTTGTTCTCGCCCCAGCTTGCGACCCACAGGTTGCCGTCGCGATCAAGCTCGCACCCGACCCCCATGTAATCTCCGCCCGCTGGATGCTGGAACTGGGCAATCGTTGTGTGGGTCGTTGCGTTTACGTAGTAGATCATGTCAGGCGAAGAGTTGCAGCTTACTATGAGCACATCAGCTACAGGGTGATAAGCAAGTCCCGCTATGCTGACGGGCATAGACCATTGCTCAATGACTGCGCCGGGATTGTCCCAGCTTTCGCCCTTGACCTTGTATATTATGTCGTCGTTCCATCCGCCGATGTAGAAGGTGTCGTCGTTGGCGTTGTATGCCAGGCCTCGCTGGGACACGCCGGCCCACGCCGCATTGTGTATGGATCCGACGGTCTGGCCGCTTGCGGGGTCGATCTTGTAGATGGCATTGTCGCCGCCGACGTTGACTTGCCAGATGTAGGTTCCATCGAAGGCCATGTCGCCGGCCCAGGAGCCGCCGAAATCGGCGGACCAGTACCTGCCGGTGTACGCGCCATCCGAAGTGACAACGTAGTCATCTGTTGGATCGACTGCGCCGTCGGCTATCACTACCTCGTCGGAGTCGAAGAGCACTCCGACGCCCCATGGGTCTCCTATGGGCGATGGGCAGATCCAGCTCTTGATCACAGAACCTACGTCTTCAGGCAGCCATTCTGATCTTTCAGGGTTTGGATGTGCTTCGTACAGTTCTGAGGCCGTCCGAGCTTCAGCATCCTTTATGTCCTCAGGAAGTACCAGTCTCTCCGGCATTTGCACCAGGCTTGGGAACTCTCCGATCCCGAAGAGTAAGGTCCCAGGCCCTACGTTGGAGAGAGTTAGCATTCCTGTTGCCGTTTGGCCGCCGCCAACTGTAAAGTCGAACTGTCCCGGAGTCCAACTTGCTGAGGCCGCTTCGGCGACAGTCACTTTCACTGTGGCGGTGACTTCGTAGCCATCGTTATCTACCGCTGTGAAGGTTGCTGTATACACGCCTGCGGTTGTGTATACGTGATCTGCAACGTAGCTATGGACATCGGGGGATCCGTCGCCGAATGACCAGTGTTTATCGACTATTGAACCATCTGGATCATGTGCTGCTGCGACGAATTGGAATGATGATCCAGGAGGCCCCTGCTCAGGATTGACAGCGCATGCTGTAATCTGAGGCGGGTTGTTCGGGATCACCTGGATATGGACGGGAACTATCATTCTAGGTGCTCGGACATCATTAGTGTCGAGTACAACTGCGCCGTCTAACGTTCCTGATCCGACCAACGCTAGGTCGAAGGTAACGTCCAGATCCATGCTCTCGCCGGGCGCCAGCTCGCCCTCGGTGGGCCAGACTGACATCCAGCTGATGGGCTTGATCCTTATGGCCAGGTTGTTATGCATGTAGCCTTCTGTGTTGTGAAGCACCTGCAATCCGTCAGTGCCTGTGGCATTCTCGATACCGATAGTGCCGTCTTTCGCGTAGGTGGCACTGGCAAACTGCATATCGAGGTACTGATACACAATTCCGCCATCAGGATACAGGATGGCCTGGAACGTGTACTGGCCGTTGTTGTAGTACCTGGGCAGTTTGCACCATTCTACTATGAATCTGTTGTTGACTGCGTCGTAGTAGTAGAAAACGCCGCCATCGTCCGGCGCCTGGGGCGGGTTAAGGTCGTCCCAGTAGACGGCCATCATGTCGTTTGGCTCAGCGGGATTGGGTATCGCTACGTTGGTATATGCATTCCCCTTTGTGCCAAATGTCAGATAACCGTCGGAACAGATCCGGATCTCTGTTTTGATGTCTCCGTAGAAGGGGAAGTCGAACGGAAGATCGACAACCCTGGAGTCATCGCCAGACACAGGCAATTCTGTGCCTATTCCGCTAATCTCAACCCAGTCGAACACCGGTCCGCCCGGTTCGTCTGAGTCACGCCACATGTAGCCGAAGGCGTCGGGACCGCCTGCGCCAAACGGATCGAGTTCGCCGGCTTCAGAGGGGATCCCAGCCGTGTAGGCTGTTGCCTCAAATTCGAGTGTCGCTTCTCCGGTGTTGGTGACCGTTAGCGTCTCGGTGCGCTCCCTGTGGGCTCGCATCACCCGGTTGAATGAAGCAGGGTCGACACTGACCTCAGGCAGGTCGGCTACGACTATGGCGATATCTGCCGAGGTCTCGAACCCGTCGTCATCCGTAACAGTAACTGTGGCGGTGTATTCTCCCTCTACCGCATAGGTGTGGACAGGGTTGAACGTCCCGCTCACGATTGGGCTGCCGTCGCCGAAGTCCCATCTGGCGTCGACGACCATTCCGTCTTGGTCATACGCATCCACTGAAAAGTGGACTTCAAGTGGGGCACTTCCAGCCCACGGGTTGGCAGTGGCAGACCGAATTGTTGGGTTGATGCGCGACCTTACGAACATGAAGGTCTCCAAATCGACCTTGGGGTTCGCAGGGTCGTTGCTTTCGATCTCTACTACAGCCTTCCACGTGCCTTTCGGCAAGTGGTCGGCGAAGAACATGAGATCGAATGTGTCGCTTTCTTCGGGCTCAATAGTTCCTCCTGTTGAGCTTGAGATGATCCATCCTGGGAGGAACATGATAGCCATGTCATCGTGGACGTAGTTCTCGTTGTATGCTACTTGCAGCCCCACTGTGCCAGTTGCGTTCTCTATGCCGATGGTGGCTTCGTTCAGGCGCGTGCCTGCCATCGTCAGGTATTGGTACATGATCACGCCCTGGGGCGAAAGCCACACCTGGAACGTGTAGGGACCGCCGCTACCCAGCCTGGGCACGTTGGTATACTGGACTACAAAGACTTCATCGTCGCCGTAGTAGTGACAGGTTCCACTCGAGCTCAGGGTGAGGTCATCCCAGAATACCGCGAGCAGATCATTGGGGTTCATGGTACTCGGGATATTGGCGTTAGTCCACACACCGAGGCTGCTTCCGAAGGTCAGATACCCGTTGGAACATATTGCGATCTGCGATTTGTTCTGACCGTAGAACGGGAACTCGAACGGCAGGTCGACTACGACGCCATTGTCGTCTGCCAGTGTAACCTGGGTTCCTATGGGCCTTATGTCTTCCCATTCAGGAGGCTCCATGCCGGGCTGATCGGTGTCGAGCCAGAAGTAGCCATACTCGTCAGGCCCGCCCTGGCCCAGCCTGGCCTCGCCTGATGCATCCAGCTTCCCGACCAGCATGACGTTTACACTGTACTCAAGCTCGCCAAGCCCCGTGTTGCTGACGGTGACTTCGCGAGTCTCTTCTTCTCCCCACCAAAGGTCAACGTGGATTTCATCTGGATCCACGCCTATTTCGGGCGGGAAGAAGACCTTGATTGTGAGGGATGCCGTCGCTTCCAGGCCTTCGTCGTCAACCACGTGGAACGTGGCTGTGTAATCGTCTTGCTCCTGATACGTATGGACAGCATTGAACTCATGTACCGGCTCGCTTCCGTCGCCAAAGTCCCACCACATATCCACGATCTCGCCGTCAGGCGACATCGCAGAAGCTGTGAATGTGACCTCAAGCGGCGGAGGGCCGAATCTGGGCTGGGCATCTATCGATGTTATTACGGGCCCGCCCAATTCGAGGATCGCTGCCCCGAGGTTGAGTCTGCCGTTGCTTACGACTTTGCCCTCGTAGGCAGGTTTGACATCAACAGAGCCGAGGATGATGTCCTTCACTGTCGGCTCTCCCGGTGTCCACCCAGGCGCGCCTGGATAGAGCGCTACGCCTGGCCGCAGCGAATGTACTAGGGCTGCCGCTCCTGATACATGAGGTGTTGCCATGGACGTGCCGTAGAAGAAATCGTATGCCTCACCAGGCTCTGTTGGCGGAGGATCCGGCGGAATGGTGGAAAGGATGTATCCGCCCGGCGCGTACAGGTCCACGCTGGTCGGACCCCAGCACGTGCTCCACCAGCCAGAGTAGTTACAAGGGGTGTCGTTCTGCATCATCGCAGCTACGGATATGATATTGTCACTGTCGTAGCTAGATGGGTAGTGCGGGTTAATGTCGGTGTTGTCTCCGCTGTTGCCGGCGGCGCACGACACGATGGCGTGCGTCGCTTCGATGGCGTCCTTAAGCGCCTGGTTGTAGCCGCCTCCGCCCCAGCTGCAGCTTATGACCTTCGCGCCCTTGTTGGCCGCGTAGTTGAAAGCCAGAATAGCATCGGAGGTGTATCCTCCGTCGGGGCCGAGGAACTTGAGAACCATGATCTTGATATTCCAGTTGATGCCGGCGACACCCATGGCGTTGTTCGTGAGAGCGCCGATGGTACCGGACGTGTGCGTTCCGTGCTCGTCATTGAGGTATCCATAGCTGTCACGTTCACCCGGATCCCATACGGAATTGTCGCCATTGAACCAGTCCCATCCCCAGATGTCATCGATGTACCCGTTTCCGTCGTCATCGACGCCGTTGCCGGGGATTTCATCCGGGTTGACCCAGATATTTGGCGCAAGGTCCGGATGGTAGATATAGCAGCCTGTGTCTATGATGGCCACTAATGTTTCTTCAGATCCGGTGTAGATTCCCCATGCTTCCGGGGCGTCTATGTCGGCGTCATCTACAGGATCTCCTGACATCCTGGGATCCTTGAACTGGCAGTTATCGTTATGCAGGCCCCACATCTTGTTGAATTGGGGATCATTAGGGATAATCGGGGCATCACCGTACACCTGGTCTTTGTAGCGGATGTAGTCCCGCTCCGCGTAGAGTATGCCGGGCGCCCTGCCCAGCCTGTCTATTGCTGTATCAGGGCTTGCACCCTCAGGAAGTTCCACTATGCCGATCCTCAAGTCATGGGGGAAGTTAGCGCTGGCTCCGAAGTCCGCAATTTCCGCCACGGAGTATCCGAGAGCAGCGATGGATTGACTTGCGGCTTCCGAAGACACGGCATCAGAGAACCGTACGATTATCCTGCTTGGGTGGTATGCGTCTGGGCCTCGCTGCCATCCTCCTCGCAGTGATTCAGTGGGCGCTCCTTGCGCCACGCCGGCTATTACTGCAAGGCTTAGAGCCAGTGAGATGATGAGCAAGGCAATCCGCTGAGTTTTTAGCCAGTGGCTTTTGGCCATATGCCGATTGCTCCCCTTTCTATGGTGATGATTTCATGGCCCATACTGACAAGAACCTGAACTCGACATTGGAATTCCAGTAACGCTTGTCGTTCTTGACCACCCCCTCGCGAGCGACATTTGGAAATGTCATGAGTGTTTGAGAATCAATTCTCGTGTGGGCTTATTGCGCCGCCCGCACACCCCTAGATACGACACTGTCGGTACATATTCCTGCCATTTATGGATAATTATGATAAAAAGCGAACTGTGCAAGACCTCGCGGAGATTTGCTCCATTTGCATGTATGGCGCTATCTTGCAAAAACTCCGGAAGGATTCCAGCAAAAAAAGTGGAACAAGTAAACGGCTCGTCCGATGGCTGGCTTGCTCTTCGTACAATAAAACAGTGGTCTTGGCAGGGTGGGTGGTGGGGGCTGGCTGAGGCAGCGGACTGGTTGCCGAAAATGCTTGATAGGGAGCGTCAGTGATGTCAGTCGCAAGTCATGAAGACGGAACAAGGGCTATTTCAGAAGATGAGGGCAGAGATGTTGCTGTGTCGAAGCAAGGGGCATCTACGCGTGGCGGAATGCGTATTGAAGCCGACTCGCTTGGTAAGAGAGAAGTGCCCGTCGACGCGTACTACGGAATACAGACTCTTCGCGGACAAGAAAACTTCAGAATCACTGGGCTTTCGGTGCACCCAGCGCTTATCCGTGGCCTCGTCATGGTCAAGAAGGCTACTGCGCTGGCCCATGCCGAGCTGGGCCAGATTCCGAACCACATTGGCCAGGCCATAGCCAGGGCTGCAGATGATGCGCTGGCAGGAAAGTTTGACAGTGGTTTCATTCTGGATCCGATTCAAGGCGGAGCAGGAACTTCGATCAACATGAATGTCAATGAGGTTCTTGCCAATAGGGCGATAGAGATTCTTGGTGGAGTGAAGGGCGACTACTCTGTGGTAAGTCCTTTGAATCATGTTAACATGGGGCAGTCAACCAACGACGCGGTGCCCACCGGGGCGCGGGTTGGTCTGCTCACACAGCTCAAGGGTACACTTGGAGGATTGGACAGGCTTGCAGACGCGCTTGAGGCAAAGTCGGATGAGTTCAAGGATGTCGTGAAAATGGGAAGAACCCATCTGCAAGATGCTGTGCCGATTACAGCAGGCCAGGAGTTCGGGGCCTGGGCGAAGGTGATCAGGCGCGATATGAAGAGGATTGAAGCGGCCAGTGAGGATCTTCACATCATCAATCTGGGAGGAACGGCTGTAGGCACTGGGTTGAATGTGGATATACGTTTCATACACCTGGTTTGCGAGAAGCTTTCAGAAATAAGCGGCTATCCTTTTCAGACTGCAGAAGACCTGGTGGACTGCACACAGAACGTGGATGTGTTCGCCAATCTCTCATCATGCATGAAAGTGTGTGCCGTCAACCTCTGCAAGATAGCTAATGACATGAGGCTCTTGGCCTCCGGTCCGATAGCAGGCTTTCACGAGCTGCTACTTCCTCCCGTGCAGCCCGGTTCATCAATAATGCCTGCTAAGGTCAACCCGGTAATACCCGAAGTTGTGAACCAGGTCGCATTTCAGATCCTCGGCAACGACCTGTCGGTGACCATGGCTGCCCAGGCAGGCCAGCTTGAGTTGAACGTGTTCATGCCAGTGCTGCTTTTCAACCTGTTACAGTCTGCGGACATACTGGGGAACGCGGCAAGAACCTTTGCAGACCGGTGTGTAGTTGGCATAGAGGTGAACAGGGAGCGCTGCCTCACCATGGTTGAGACCAACATCGGCGTCGTTACAGCGCTGGTTCCGTATCTAACGTACCAGGTTGCTACCGATGTGGCCAAGGAGGCCCAGGCTACTGGCAAGACTGTGAGAAGCATCATCCTGGAAAGAGGCCTGCTTTCGGAAGGGCAGCTTGACCATGTGCTTTCACTCAATCATCTGACACGTCCCAGCGGGATCGACGGCTAGTCGCCTGCATAAGCCGTGTAGGACTAGCCTCTCAGGAGAGGGCTCCAGACAAGAGTCGCTGACTGGAAGGGCAGACGGTGTTGCGCCCTGCTTATTGGGCCTGCCCTCTGCCAGACGGACTCATTTTCGGGGCCCTCTTTGTCATTCGGCCACCTCATGCACTTTGATGAGGTTCGTCGTTCCTGACATGCCTACTGGAACCCCGGCCGTGATCACTACTGTGTCACCCTTGCGGACGAAGCCAGCTTCCTGCGCCTTTTCCACAGCAGTCGTGATCATTTCGTCAGTTGTGGTAATGTCATGCCCTTGCACGGGATAGACTCCCCACACCAGGTTGAGGATCCTGGCAGTCTGTTCATCTGTGGCAACAGCCACAATCGGAGTTTTGGGCCTGTGCTTGGCTATCATCCGTGCTGTCCATCCTGATTTGGTTGATGTGATGATAGCGGCAGCTCTCAATTCTGTCGCGATTTGAACCGTGGCATAGCCTATAGCGTCAGTAGTTGTTACTGATGCACTTACCCCGCGTTGAACCTGAATATCTGTGAAATGCCCGGCAGTCTCAGTGCGCGCAACAACTCTGGCCATGGTAGACACCGACTCAACAGGGTACTTGCCGCTGGCAGTCTCTCCGCTGAGCATCACGGCATCCGTCCCGTCCAGAACCGCATTGGCTACATCGCTGACTTCGGCTCGGGTGGGATGAGGATTTCTGATCATAGAATCCAGCATTTGAGTGGCGGTGATAACTGGTTTGCCGACCCTGCGGCACTTCTGTATCAACTGCTTTTGGATTATCGGAACATCCTCTGCGGGAAGTTCGACGCCGAGGTCGCCCCTGGCAACCATCAACCCGTCTGCGAATCTGAGGATGGAGCCGATGTTCTCAATCCCTTCTCTGCTCTCGATTTTTGCAATCACAGGAAGGGATGCGCCGCGCGATTCGACGAAGGACTTGATTTCCTGCACCGACGAAGCCGTTCGGATGAAGGAAGCGGCGACAATATCGATTCCGTGCTCTATACCGAAGGCCAGGTCCCTCTTGTCTTCTGCTGATAGAGTCGGAAGATCCACTTGTCGTCCGGGGATCGACACCCGCTTTCGGTTGCTGAGGATTCCTCCAACTATGACCTCACATTCGATAGCAGGTCCTTTGACTGAACGGACTACCATCTCTAGCTGTCCGTCATCGAGCAGAAGTCTATCGCCTGGCGTAACAAGGATCGGCATGCCGGGGTAGTTGACCGACACAGTCCTGGAATTGCCCAAGAGAGGCTGTGTGGTGATGGTGAATAGGTCGCCCCGGGTAAGCGTAATCGATCCTGACTCGAAGGTGCCGATTCTCAGCTCGGGTCCTTTTGTGTCGAGCATGATAGGGATGTGTTTTTCGTACTCGCGGGCAACCAGCCTTATGTTGCGGATTCTTTCAGCATGTTCTTTATGGACTCCATGGGAGAAGTTGAGACGCGCAACATCCATGCCTGCCTTAACCAGGTTTCTGAGCGTATCCAGATCGTCGCTGGTGGGCCCTATTGTGCACACTATCTTAGTTCTTCGCATTAATGACACCTCTCGAGTATAGACCTTGCAAGGTCGAATTGTGCGGGAGAGTACGCGGGGGAAGGGAGCAAAGAAGTCTGTGGCCTGGGAGTGGACTATTCCTGGTATTTCAATGCATCGTACATGTTGAACGTCCACTCCCAGCAGCATGCACAGATGGCTTCGCCTACGATATATTCTGTTCGGCTATTCGCACTTGCATCCCGAAGATACCGGTCGCCCACAGGAGACGCAGTAACGCGCGCCGGGCACTATCGATGTGCCACATTCGCATTTTGGAGCATCCAGAGGAGCTTCTTCTGGCTCCTCTTCCACGACTTCCTCGGAAGCCTCTTCGGGAGTGACAGAGACTTCAGGTGCGTCGGCTGGCTCCCCGGGTGCAGCCTCATCGGGCTTCTTCTCTTCAGCCGTTCCCGTGTCGCGAACCTTCTCAAGCTCCTTTTCAGCCTCGGCGATCTCCTTATCTATCCTGGCTATTTCTGCCGCTTTGGCATTGAGCTTCTCGAAGTTAAACGCGCTCTTGACCAGCATCTCGTATGCGGTCTCGCCTAATTCCTCAAAGAGCCTTCGCTTATCGGCTTTGAGGTCGCTGATTCTGGACCTGATTCTAGTGAGGTCCCAGAGCTCTTTCGTCTTGCTCCCAACGGCGTCAACACTCGTGCCTATTCCCTTTACGACCTTATCGAATATATCGGTCACGAAGACTCGCCTCCTATCAGGGTAGTGTGAATTATCAATTCGCTTCATTTCGCATATATCCTCCGTCCGTGTTGGACTTGGCCAGATGTACGCCTCCGCGTGCCTGCTCGACGCAGTATGCATAGTGTCGATCATAGAATACGTCTACTTGGCCTTCTGTATGACTGCAGAAGAACCTGAGAGTGGGGCTTTGAGTTTGGAGGGAAACACTGTGCAACTCAAGAATAAACCAATTGTACGGCGTTGGTGGGCAGGACGGGTTTTCGAGAGCCCTTAGCCGGGATTACCGTCAGATTGGAGCGGACGTGTGGAATGATAACCTTGAAGGAGTTTCTGGCCAGAGAAGTTGTTCCAGCACTTGGTTGTACGGAGCCCGGCGCGGTCGCGCTGGCCGCAGCCCGGGCAAGGCAGGAGTTGGGTTCTGAGTC
>Ga0172382_10004272_pt1 | contig 21972 bp, 19 predicted proteins | sample Leawel138RmetaG_FD_122245 | JGI IMG/M metagenome (GOLD analysis project Ga0172382, IMG submission 122245) | Leachate microbial communities from a municipal landfill in Southern Ontario, Canada - Leachate well 138R metaG | ecosystem: Engineered > Solid waste > Landfill > Unclassified | place... | reverse complement strand
CATTACAATAGCTCTATATATCCACATCGTACCATCCTTTACCACTACAAAAATATCTATATCATCTTCGTCTTTTACAAACCCAGCAGCTACAGATCCAGAGATACCTACGAATTTAACCCAATCAAAAAGCATTAGTTTTGAAATACCTTTTTTTGCAATATCTATTTTTACTTCTACATTTTGATTTTTCTCTTCTTTAAGTTTCTCTAATATCTCTTTATCTAAACTTTTAAGAAACTTCTTTCCCCATATATATTTAACCTTATCTTTAGACAAAGAAACATTCATTAAAGATCTAAATTTGATTAGCTCTAAAAGCATTATTGTTCTTGGTTGCATACGTATATTATAGAGCATATATTAAGCATCTAAAACTTTTTTCAATATTCTGCTAAACTTTAGATAGAAAATATAATAGAATCTGCCTATATATGAGACAGCATGCGATTCCTCACAATATATTAGATATAGAGTTTAAAATTTTTACAAAATTTACTCTAAAAGAATTTGCTTATCTAGCAATTGGGATTGGTTTTGGAGCATTAATGATTTACTTAACAGCAAGAGGAGACGTTCCTGGTATTATTGGAATTCCTGTTTTTATCTTTTCCTCTATCTTAGGAATTATTTTAGGACTAGTACCTATCAACGAACAAGATGCAGATGTATTTATTAAAAACTTTATCACTGCTATAACTAATCCTACTCAGAGAGTTTGGTTAAACAAAGAAATGAATGATAAGAGGTCAAAACCAGAGATAAAACCAACAAAAGAAGGAGAAATAGTACACAAAGACGTTAAGATAAAAAGAAAGAAAATAATTGGAGCAACCTTACCTTCTCAGAAAAAGGATGATGATATTGCAGATCCCTTAGATGAGAAAAATTTACAAGTAGATCAGGAATTACTTGAATCAAATATCAAAACAGTATCAGCAATTACTCCTAACAAGATAATAATAACAGATGAAAACAGGAGTGCTTATCAATTCCAGATAAAGAGTACTGATAAATTACCTGGAAATATTAATATTTGGTTATGTACAAAAGAATTTAAACCCGTTCCCAATGTAGTTACATATCTTAAATCTTCCAATGGAACAGTGTTGTATGCAAATAAAGCTGGAAAGAATGGATACTTTCTTACAAGTAAGTTATGGGATCCTGGAATATATGTGTTAGAATTTGATCACCCTGTATACAAATTCCCTGAAGTACAGATAGAATTAACAGAGAAGGAGAACAAATTACCTATTAAAATAAGTAGTTTATAGAATGGATAAAAAAGCAAGAGCAAGAGCAACAGCATCAACTCAAGAGCATCTCTCTGTAAGAGAGGTGATGGATGACTTAATACTTAATAAAAACGGAAGTGTTGCTATGGTAATACAAACATCCTCTATAAACTTTGATTTATTAGCAGAGTATGAACAAGATAATAAAATATATGCCTTTGCGGGACTACTTAACTCTTTGAATTTTAGGATTCAAATCCTTATAAGAACACGTAGGATTGATATTACTAATTATGTAGATTATCTCAAATCTCAGAAGAATAAGGCGATGAGTGAAGGCTTAAAAAGACAACTAGAAATCTACACTCAATTTATAGGTACACTCATATCTGAAAATGATGTTCTAGATAAAAGTTTCTTTTTGATAATACCATATAGCCCTGGAGTTCCATTACCTGGAACTAGTATATTGGATGCAAAGAAAAACAAAGAAGAGAGAGATAAATATAAAGATATGAAAAAAGAACAACTTGTAGAAAAAGCAAAGATGTACCTCTATCCTAAGCGAGATCATCTTCTCAAGCTATTAGGAAGAATGGGGTTGTTTGGTCATCAATTAACAAACAAAGAGTTAATTTCAGAATTCTATACATTATATAATCCAGAAGAGGAGTAAAATCATGAATGAAAGAGATCAAAGTAGAACATATCAAAGTAAAGCCTCAAAGATGTTGGAAGATAGGGCTGAAAAAATTAAATCTCCTGCGGAAAAAACTTCTGAGTTCCAAGAATTGCTTAAAAAAGATGAAACAAGAAGAGATTCTTTTGATAGAAGATATGACGAACCAAAACCTATTGAAAAAGAAGATAAAAATCCAATATTTAAATTGCTGGATAAATTAAGAAAGAATTATGAAAAGAAACAGAAAGATGAAGATGAAAAAGAACCTTCTACAAGAGAGGAAGAAGAAAACAGAGATCTAAAAGAGAATCTTCCCACAGATATGTCTATTCAGGACATAATAGCTCCTATTGATCTAGAAGTAGACTTCAATCATCTCCAAATGGGAGATTACTATTTTAAAACACTATTCATTAGTGGTTATCCTAGATTTGTAGGACCAAACTGGCTATCACCTATTATCAATTTTGAGCACTCTCTTAGAATTAGTACTTTTTACTACCCTGTTGAATCAAAAGTTATTTTAGAAAAGCTAAAAAAGAAAATAGGAGAGATGGAAGCTACTCTTTACACACAAATGGAGGAAAGGAAAGTTGTAGACCCTTCCCTTAAAGTAGCTCTGTCTGATGCTCAACAATTACAAGACTCAATAGCAGAAGGAACAGAAAAGTTTTTCCATTTCTCTATGTATATAACCCTATATGCTAATGATAAAGAGGAACTAGAAAGAATAGGAAGAAATGTAACCTCTACCCTAGCTGCTATTAATGTCTCTGCTAAACCCGCTACATTACAACAAGAGCAAGGCTTTATTAGTACACAACCATTGGGCTTGGACAATCTTTACATAACACGAAATATGGATACTACTTCTCTTGCAACTACATTTCCGTTTGTAACATCAGAATTAACAATGGATCATGGAATTATGTATGGTATAAACCTTCATAACAAGAGTTTGGTTATATTCGATAGATTTGATTTAGAAAATGCTAATACTGTTATTTTTGCAAAATCTGGTGCTGGAAAAAGCTATTTCGTCAAATTAGAAGCAGTTAGAAGTTTAATGCTTGGAACTGAAATAATAATAATAGATCCTGAAAGTGAATATCAAAGTTTATCAAAGGCAGTAAATGGAGCATACATCTCTTTCTCACAGGATAAAGGAAACAAGATGAATCCGTTTGAACTCTCGGGAGTAACAGATGAAGGAGATGATGAATTAAGAATGAAGTTATTAGCTCTTCAGGGATTCTTCAAAATAATGTTTGATGGAATAACAAACATTGAAGGTTCTATACTAGATAGAGCTCTAATTTTAACATACAGAGAAAAAGGAATTAACTTTGATCCTAGCACTCAAACAAATCCTCCTCCGATGCTAGAAGATCTTTACAAAGTTCTAAAAGGAATGGCAGAGACAGAGGCTCATGCATTGGCCAAGAGACTAGAAAAATATATTATTGGTAGTGGTGCTGGTGTATTCAATGAGGCAAGTAACTTTGAAATAGTTAATCCATTTACAGTCTTTAGTATTAGAGATTTACAAGAAGAACTGAAACCTATGGCCATGTACCTAATGCTTGATTTTATATGGACTAGAATTAGAAAAAATAAAAAAAGAAGATTGCTCATAGTAGATGAGGCTTGGTATATGATGCAGTCAGAAGATTCAGCAAAATTTCTTTACTCTATTGCTAAAAGAGCAAGAAAGTATTACCTAGGCCTCTCTACTATAACACAAGATGTTGCAGACTTTCTTAATACAGATATGGGGAAAGCTATAATTTCAAACTCCTCTATACAATTACTTATGATGCAAAGTCCAACTGCTGTAGAAAAGCTTCAAGAGGTATTTAAACTCTCTGATGGAGAAAAGAATTTTCTACTTAGCTGCGAACAAGGACAGGGACTATTCTTTGCAGGAACAAATCATGTTGGTATACATGTGCTCTCTAGTGTCTCAGAACATGAGTTAATAACCTCAGATCCTAGAGACTTGGAAAGGATGAAGAAGAGAGAAGGAGAAACAGATACAAGAACGATAGAAGAACTCTCGCAAGTTTATGAGACTCCTGCAGAACAGAGAACCGTACAAAGAACCGTAAACATAACCAGGCAGGAACAAATAATAGAGGATGCTATTAAAAAGACAGAGGATCGAAGAGGCATCTTACAGCAAGAGAGAAGTCAATACCAAAAAGAATTAGAGGAAAGACTTAAACAAAAGGAGGAGGAATTATATCCTGAGAAAATGAACCTTCAAAAAACATATAAAGATCATCTTGAAGAAAGTACTCTCTCTGGACAAATAATAAAATCTAGAGAAAATATACAGAAAGGTAGAAAACATTTAACACCACAAGGGACTGTAGAAAGCTATCCCTCAAAAGATAATAACCCATATGAATAATAAGCAAAATCTAAATATATCTAACTACCTTGTAACAGAGGCTGTTGATCCTAAAACAATCCTTCCTGATAAAGTGAATTCAGATTTGGAAGCCTTAAATAAGGCTGAAAGTAAAAGCACATATAAAACAAACATTGCAAGAAGTATAAAAAACCCTAAAGTACAAAGAGCTGTCTCTGCATTAAAATTAAGCAATCCATTCAAAGGATACTAACTCAGTGGACCTTGATCAGCAAGAACATACTCTCTCAAATTAGAACTATCTATTACAATTGGAAGTCTTTCTCCTTCTATTATCTTTCTTGCTGCACTTCTAACTATTGTAGTTATATTTCTCTCCAACTGCCTTATACCTGCATCAAAGCCTACCGGTCTAATAATTAAGGGCCATACATCTTCCTGTATCTGAATATATTCTGTTGATATGTTTAAATTCTTTAATACTTTAGGAAGGAGATACTGTTTCCCTATAACTTCCTTCTCCTGATCTGAATAACTCGTAAATCTAATAACTTCAACACGGTCAAGTAGAGCAGCAGATAATCCTCCTAGGTTATTTGCTGTACAAACAAAAAACACATTAGATAAATCAATAGGATAATCAATATAGTGATCTGTAAAAGCATGATTCTGTTCCGGATCTAATATCTCTAGAAGAGCTGCCATAACATCATTCAAAAGACCTGAATTCCCACTAGATTTCTCTATTTCATCAAGAAGTATAACTGGATTCATAGTGCCACAGTTAATCAAAGCCTTAACAATCTGTCCTGGTTCTGCATCTATAGAGTATCTTGGAGTACCTCTTATAGTTCTAACATCCCCTATCGCTCCCAGAGAGACTCTTGCAAACTTCCTTCCCATTGAAATAGCTATGGACTTTGCAATAGAAGTTTTTCCAACACCTTGTAAACCAACAAAAAGAAAAACTGGAGCATTTGAAGATGAACCTTTCAATATTCCTATCTCTTGAACTCTGTTAATTTCTCTATTAGAAGAAATGGGAACTTGACTAGGAATGTTTCTACCCCTAACTCCACCCTCCCTTTCTAGTTGCATTGTTGCTAAGTAATCTAGAATTAACTCTTTTATCACATCCATCCCATAATGCGTTCCATCCATTATTTTTTTAGCATTACTTATATCCAATCGATCTTCAGATAACACCCCCCAAGGAATTCTTGTAACCCAATCTATATACTTATTAACATTTTCAAACTCAGCACTGTATGCCCCCATTTGAAACATCCTTTTAAGTCTATTTATACTTCTCATACTTTCTTCCTTCAAAGCATCTGGAACTCTGGATGAAACAAGCTTGTTTTCGAGCTGTAAAACCTCTTTTAAGCCTTCATCCGTTACTATATTAGTATTGTTTCTATTTTGATTAGAATAATCCATACTAGGCAGATTTAATTATATCTAAAGTGTATATTTACAAATTGATTAAGTCAACTATTAAAAGTATTGATATTGTTACTCCCTCATGATAACCTTAACATAGATATAAAATAAACTGTCCATAAAGATGAAAAAATTATATGTATTTTTCGCTTTTTTGTTTACCTTTTTACTTCCACTTTCTGCAATGGCAGCTGTAAATATTGCCTTAGATGATACATCTTCTAGCGAAGAATATAGTGTTTCCGTTTCCATTGATACAGGGATCGAAATGCTTGATACTCTTGTTCTCCCAATAGAATTTTCTGACAATGTCGTAATTACAGATGTGCTTACAGGTAGTGTGATTTGTAGTAAATTTGACTTTGTAGAAAATAATAATATTTTAACTATAACTTGTGAATTAGATACCCCATCATCCTTAAATGCTGTTTTAGCAAATATAGAATTTACATCTACTTCTGATGAGTATTCCTTTAAAGTTTTAGATGATAATTCTAGTTTAGATATAGGAGGTTTAGGTTTAGGGGCAATTACTAATATAGGTTCAACAGAAACTACTACTAACAGAATAGCAACAGAAGAGATTGATGCTATCCCTATAAATGAAAAAACTGAGGATGATTTTCTTGTAACATCTGACCAACCAGTAGAAGAAACTGCTTCTAGTACAGAAGGAATTATGACTTTCCTACCGTATATTTTAATAGGAGGATCCGTTGTTCTTTTGATTACTATCTTAGCTATTATATTCAGCAAGAAAGGAACATCAAAGAAGTCTGAATATATTCCTGTCGAAAATCCAACTCCTCAAGACAGTACTGTTCCTGTACAAAATGAAGAAAACACTTTAAAAGACATGGTTAATAATACTGCTACTCCTATTGAAGAGACACCTATACCTACTCCACCTGTACAAGATACTCCTGCTCCTGTTATGCCTACAATACAAGAGACACCAGCTCCTACTATGCCTCCAATGGAAGAGATTCCAATAAGTTCTGAGCCTCTACAACAAGCACAACCAACAACAGAGGAACAAGATTTAGAGGAGATATTGAGAAGTGAAAATAGTACTCCTGTAGAACCAATGGGAATGCCTTCAAATACTCCTCCAGTACAACCAATGGATCAACCTGTTATCCATCCTGAAGCAATGCAACCTCAAACAATGGAGACAGTAGATGTTTCCTCACAACCACAACCATCTCCTGAAGATATGTTGTCTAATAATGTCGCAAGGGAATTAAATCAAATGCAAGATACAGGTAGTGGAATTGATTTACAAGGGGGAATGCAAGAACCAGTTGAACCGCAGCCCACACAAGGATTTGATACTCCACAAGGAGGAGAAGTTGACCAACAAGAAGAGAGTATGCCCCCCATACCACCAACTATGTAGGAAAGGCTATTTAAAATTTTTCCACATATTACTGCCTTTTACCTTAAGGTCTCCTTTGTATTTGCTACCTAATCCTTTACTCCCATAAGGCTTACTACAATCATCATCTAGCTCTTCAAAAGCAATTTGTGCTATCTTCATACCTGGATATATCTTTATAGGCAAAGGAGAAAGGTTTACTAATTCCAAAGTTAATCTCAATTTATTCCCCGGATCTAAAAACCCAGCTGTTACATGAACAATTAAACCTAACCTAGCCAATGAACTTTTACCTTCTAATCTTCCTACATGTCTAGAATTAACACCTGTTATCTCCTTAACATTGGCCAAAACAAGCTCATGAGGATGGATTATAAAACCATCTGATGCCTTCTTAACAACTATCTCTCTCATCAATCCCTTAGTTTTTTCTTTAACATCTATCATCCCTATACTCTCCTTGTTAAAAACCAAAAAATATTTATCTAAATGCAAATCATAAGATGCAGGTTGGAGGAACTCTTCAGAGAATGGTTCTATACATATCTCTCCTTTCTCCCTTTTCTCTTTAATACTTTTATCTGATAGTATCATTTTCTATATTTAATAATCTAATTAACCCCTATCTACAAATTGATGTTTATCATCTATTTTAGGCTCTATGATTTTCTTTAAAAGAGGAACCCATATCGAATCCATATATGTTAAGCTCCTTAACCATTCATATACTAATTTCCTGTAAGATATGTGCCCACCATTCCTAGTTCTTAGATTAACCACATACTGTAAATCATCAAAAGAACCGTAATATATATATCTTGTATTGTGAGCATAAGGAAGCATATATTTCGTAAACTCATCACAAACTTCTTTAGATACTACTTCTTTGGCCATTTCTCTCCACCCCCTAATTTGGGTATAGGTGTCTTCTAATCTACTCTCATACTCTTTCCTTAGTTTAGAAAATACAGGAATTTCTAGATAATTACATAAGTAATAGCATTGATCATTTCTCCTCCCTAACTCCTGATCCATATCTATCTGATCATGTAGTAGAGGCATAAACCTCTCCATACTCCTATGCCTATTTAAATCTTTTAGAGTACCTAAGGATGCAAAACCTTCTATCTTAATTGCCCCTGACTGCCCAATATTGCCTAATTGATTGTGATGATCATGCTTATCAAATATTATCTCCCCTATCTTCTCTTGATCACTCTCTGAGAATTCAAATTCTCTTTTTGAGCCCAAAGGATTTATCAAAGCCTCATAATGAGAGAGTAATGCCTCCATACAGTCAGGAGAATATGATATTTTTATAGCCTCTTGTTCACTTTCAGGAAGATTTGTAATCTGTTCTTTAGAAAGCTCTTTCTCTAACAAAGAAATTATCTCTTTGGTAGAATCCCTTCTACAACAATTTGGATCAGTATGCCTTATTAACCCATCCGCTTCTTTAATGTATCCTCTCGCATCTAAATTAGAATCTCCCAATATATTTAACAACATATTGGATATCTCATTATCTGCAACAGAATCACTTGCACACATAAAGCTAATTCGTTCAGACCATGCCCTAGCTGACATTAGAAAAGCAGAACTTGAATTATGTCCATAAGGAAGTAAGTATCTAGCAGTATCAAATGCTCTAGCAGTTAAAGCTGAATTTTCCTGTGCACTATCTTCGTTTATTTTAAAAAACTTTTTTAATTGTTCTTTTGTTGGTTTAAGTAGCTCCTTGTAATCTTTGAACTGTTTAAGCATTATCCTCTCATATTCTTTACTTACCTCTCTATCATTACAAACCTCCTTTGGAATTTTGATAAATTCAGGATATTGAAAATCTTGAAACCTGGTAGACCTTTCTTGTCCTGATATCACGGGCGATGAATAGAAGATTTTCATTACTACTGCCATTGGGATATTCTCTATACACACAAAAAGATCTGCCATATCTCCTACCGATTTATGTCCATACCCTGCGAATATCTTTTCTAATCTTTCTGCTGCATCCGTATTGTTTTTAATAATCTCAGATGCAATATCTACTATGGAATCTGCAGATCTACTGTATCTTGCCCCTAGATATGCATTAATAGAAGGCTGTTTAGATTCACAGTTCTGCAAGAGAGTATGGACTTTGAAATTATTCCACTCAGACTCTGCTCTTAAGGATGCTATGTGCAAATCTTTCCTGAAACTTAATTTCATATATTTTGTACTTTTAATTTATACCTGGAATAGGAAATCGTAGAGCGAAGTTTTTAATATCTTCTCTTTTTTGTTTAAGATATTCTTCATTATCCATATTCTTTAAGACATCATCTATATATTCTGCTACCTTAATCATTTCCTCTTCTTTCATTCCTCTTGTTGTTAATGCTGGAGTCCCTACCCTTATCCCAGAGGGATCCCAAGGTTTTCTAGTATCATTAGGTATTGTATTCTTGTTTACTGTAATATTTGCCCTTTCCAATATTGTAGATACCTCTTCTCCTCCTACTTCTCCTAGGCCTTTAGAGCCTCCTAGATCTAAAAGAAAGAGATGATTATCTGTTCCTCCTGAAACTATCTTGTATCCTTTTCTAGATAGCTCTTTAGAAAGGATTTTAGCGTTTTTAATAACTTGTTGAGAATACTTTTTAAATTCTTTTGTACCTGCTTCTCTCAATGCTACTGCTATTGCTGCTGTAATATGATTGTGTGGGCCTCCCTGTAGACCAGGAAATACAGCCTTATCTATTACTTCTCCATATTCACTTTTACACATAATCATAGCCCCCCTAGGCCCTCTAAGAGTCTTGTGCGTTGTTGTAGTAACTACGTCTGCATACTCTACTGGAGATGGATACTCTCCTGCTGCAATTAACCCTGCAACATGCGCTATATCAGCAACAAAGTACGCACCTACCTCATCTGCTATTTTCCTAAACTGTTTCCAATCAATAATTCTAGAATATGCTGAAAAACCTGCCCAAATTAATTTAGGAGAGTGTTCTTTGGCTAGTTTTAATACTTCATCATAGTTAATATATCCATCATCATCCACACCGTAACTTCTAGAATCAAAATAACTACCTGATATTGACACTTTAAATCCATGAGTCAAATGCCCTCCTGAATCTAAAGACATCCCTAAAGTCCTATCACCTGGTTTAAGTAACGCAAAATGTACCGCTAGGTTTGCAGGAGATCCAGAATATGGCTGTACATTAACATGCTCCACACCAAAAAGATCCTTTGCTAATTGAATCGCCTCCCTTTCTATTTCATCAACATACTCATTCCCCTTGTAATATCTTTTACCAGGATATCCCTCTGAATACTTGTTCGTAAGAATAGAGCCCATACATTGCAATACTGATTCAGATACATAATTCTCTGATGCTATTAACTCCAAGCCTTCTAGTTGTCTTTGAGATTCCTTTTGAATTAACTCTTCTATCATCTCAAAGCATTTTACATTAAAACAAGAACCCTTTAAAGGCCCATAGCGAAAGTTGTAGTGGTTTTGATTAGCTTAATCTTTTGGAAGCAATGCTAACAACATTTTCCATTAAACAAGCAACTGTCATTGGTCCAACTCCACCTGGAACAGGAGTTATATATGAAGGGATACCTGATACCTCTTCTATATCTACATCTCCTACTACTTTACCTGTTTTAGGATGCCTGTTTGAACCAACATCTATTAAAACAACCTCATGAGTTAAAAAACTCGAATCAACAAAAAGAGGTATTCCTGTAGCTGACACTAATATTTCTGCTTGTTTAGATATTTCTTTAATATTAGGGGTTTTAGAATTACAAATAGTGACTGTAGCATCTCTTCTTAACAAAAGAGCACTAAGAGGAATACCTACAATATTACTAGAACCTAATATCACAACCCTTTTTCCAGAAACTTCAATATTATACTCTTCTAAAAGCCTTAGTATCCCTAAGGGAGTTGCTGGAGGAATAGCTCTTGGATCATTAAGAAAAAGTCTTCCTAGATTTACAGAAGTTAATCCATCAACATCTTTTTTGGGATCTATACTTTCTAGAACCAAATTACTATCTATATGATCAGGCAAAGGTAGTTGAACCATGAAAGCATCAGTATGTTGGAACTCATTTAATGCTTTTACTAGATTTACAACCTCTTTTGTAGAAATATCCTCCTGTAAATGATGTGTTTGACAAGTAATTCCTAACTCTCTTGCTGTTTTCTCTTTCATCTTTACATACTTAATACTACCAAAATCATCTCCTACTAAGATTAAATCCAATCTAGGAGCTCTTTCACCTCTCATTGTTGATTTTTCTACTTTCGTAGAAATTTCATCAAATATTTTTTGCGATAGTAATTTACCATCTAAGATTTTCATACTCGAATATTCTATCACAAGTTAAGATCTTCTTTTTGTCTCTTTGTACAGCTTCCCTTTCTCCTTCATTAATTCATCCCATGATCCTGATTCTACTATTTTACCTTTATCAAAATAGTAGATTCTATCAAAATCCTTAAGATAATTAATACTTCTTGTAATATATATTACTGACCGAGTCTCTCCTGCAAATTCAAAGATATTACTAAGTATCTCTCTTGCCGAAATATCATCTATGAATGTAAATGGCTCATCCATTATAAATATGTTTCTGTTTCTGTAGAGCATTCTGGCTATTGAAAGTCTCTGCCAATATCCTGGAGAGAGTTCCTTTCCAGAAGGAAATGTTTTTCCTAATATATTACTATTTTTAAAATTCATCTGTTTCTTAAATTTAGTAACTTGGGCTATTTTACTTACCTTTTCAAAAAGTTTTCTGTCTACATTCTTCCGTTGCCCTGCAATAACGATATTTTCTTCTAAGCTAAAATGATAATTAACAAAATCTTGGAATATTACAGAGAGCTTTTTCTTTAACTGTCCTCTATCCAAATATTGAATATCATGTCCATCTATTAGATACTCTCCTTCATTTACCCTGTATAGTCCAGCTAGAATCTTTACAACACTAGTTCTCCCTGAACCATCTCCTCCAAAGAAAGCGATCTTTTCTCCAGGCTTTACCTCTAAATTCAAATTACTCAATATTTTAGTCCCTGGATCATCTGGATATTCAAAATTAAGGTTTTTAAACTCAAGAGTAGGAGTTTCTTCTCCAAGTTTAATACTACCATGCTTAGAATCACCAAAACCTTGATATTCAATTAAATCAAAAAACTCCTCAACATATTCTAAATTATTAGACATCAAAGATATAGCATTTATTATTTCATAAATACTTGTATATACTACTCCTACATAATCAAAGAGAGCTTTGAATGTACCAAAAGTTAACCCTTTTGCTATAGATACAGCTAAAACATATATTATATATCCATATTTAAGTGTTTCCCCTATTACAGAGTATGCTGTTTGATCTTTAGTGAAATTGAAGTGTTTTTTTAACAAACCTTTTACATATTGTTCATACTCTTCACTATATTTCCTTTTTAAATGGGAATATATATTATTTACTCTTAGTTCTGCAAAATTTGCTATCCTTATACCTAAATTCTGTATATAGTTAAGAAACTTAATCTTGCCTGTCTGTTCGTCTTGATAAATCCTTATCTGCTTCCTTCTATAATGGGTTGCTACTGTCTCAGGAAGAACAAAAATCAAGAAGAGGAATACACTCCAACGCATAGTTCCAAAAAGAATAATTCCAGCACTAAACAATCTGATTGTATTACTAAGTACAGTAGAGAAATTTTCATATGTGGATACTATTCTTTCTACAGAAAACGAAGGTACAAACACAAGCATATCCTGGAAATCTTCTGTCTCAATATCCTCCAAGTTTGTATCTGATATCTTTTGTAAAATATCCTCTTGAGAGTCCTTCTTTATATTTTCATTAATGCAGTGATGTAAATATTCACGAATACGTTTACATATCTGTGCAACAATCCAAAGAAGAAGAATTAAGAGAAGATAAAAGAACGAATCAGTACTTAAATATTCTTTTAATTGGAAAGAGTTCCAGCTAAGTAAAATATTTGTAGTTTCATCAATAAATTTCCCAAGAATGGTAATTCCATATATTTCAGCAGCAGTAGAAATCACAAACAAAATATCCCTTAATACTGTTACAGCTGGGTACTTGGAATATATGAACTTAAGAGTCCTTGTTAATGCAAAGATTTTTCTTTTAGTTTTCTGTACAATCATTAAGATATAATAGCATGAGAATGAAAGAGAGAAAATGAGGGACACAGAATTTTTAGAAAATATTCTTTATGATTTATGGGAAAATCATTTTTGTGATGTACCCAGACATAATCTTGTTATTATAAAATATGGTAAGTTCTCTAAAAGACAGCTCGGGTCCATTAAAATAGCAAATAGTAAAACAAAAATTAAAAAAATGTTAAAAGAGAAATGGAATGATCTTTTAGCTCAGGATGATAAAAGTATTACCGTTATTACTATTTCCAGATATTTCCAAAACGAGATTATCCCTGAATTTGTTCTAAGAGCAGTAGTTGCTCATGAACTTTGTCATTATACTCATGGTTTCAGTTCTCCACTAGAAAAAAGATTTAATAATCCACACCAAGGGAGTGTTGTAAAGAAAGAACTTAAAAAAAGAGGTCTTTGGGAAGAACAAGAGAAAGCAGATGAGTGGATTGAAAAGCATTGGAGAAGGATAGTATCAGGAAAGTAATTTCTTTATTTCTGCAATTTTATAGAGAATTTCCTGTATGTCTTTTTTGTTAATATATACCTGATTTTCCAGTTTAAAGAACAGGATATGTAAATCTTCTAATAATAGTTCTAAATGTTTTCTATTCATATTTCATAATATCTCTTCTTTCTTACATTTTTCTTACTTATTCAACGCATCCTTTCTTTTTTAAGAAATATCCTTCTATTCCATAATATTTAATATGTAAATAGAATCTATATATATGAACAATAATTATATTGGAGAAAATATTAGGATATACAGAAAAAGGAAGAATATTACACAGAGGGAGTTAGGAGACAAGATAGGAAAGACATGGGAAATGGTTTCCAGATACGAAAGAGGTGTTAGTTCTCCTTCTAAACAAATCAATTCTTTAGCTGATGCCTTAGATGTAGATATTAAAGACCTCTTTAGGGATCCAGCAGAGAAAGATACAGAAAGACATTATTTTAATAGAGTTCCTCTTTTTACTTACATCCCTGAAAATGCCGACTTTAAAAAAGAGAGAAGTTTTGTTTACTATACAGCACCTGATTGGGTCTTAGATATTGATAATAAATGTTTTGTAATAACTACTGATTTAGCAATAATTCAAACAGATAGAATTATTAAAGGAAAACTCTTTGTTTCTCCAAATAGTGAATGTTTTAAAGGAGATCTTGTTCTTAAAAAAGAGAATGAGAAGTTGGTTGCAGAAGAACTAAAAGAGGAAAGAAGAGAAGAAATAGTAGGGAAAATTTTAGCTGAAGAGATAGCTTTTTAAAAGTAATAATACAAAAAAAAAGAGGAGCTTTTAAACTCCTCTTCTTCCATTCCATTAAACGATTACATCATTCCTCCCATGCCTCCCATATCAGGTGCTACAGGAATATTATCCTTCTCTTCAGGAATATCTGCGACTACAGCCTCTGTAGTTATTAACATTGAACCTACAGATACTGCACTTGTTAGCACTAACCTCGTAACTTTGACTGGATCTATGATTCCTGCTTCTATCATATTTACATATTCTCCTGTTTTAGCATCAAAACCTATTTTCTCCTTACAGTTTGCTGCTACTACTGCACCATCTTCTCCTGCATTTTCTGCTATTTGTTTTAATGGTTCACTTAGAATATTTTGCAAGATTTCTATTCCTAATTGTTCATCTCTATCTTCCAATTTAACATCTGAAAGAATTTTCTTGGCATTATGAAAAGCTAACCCCCCTCCTGCAACAACTCCTTCTTCTAAAGCAGCTCTAGTTGCATTTATAGCATCATCTATCCTCATCTTCTTCTCTTTTGCTTCTACTTCTGAAGCTGCCCCTACTTTTATAACAGCAACTCCACCAGAGAGTTTTGCCAATCTCTCTTGTAATTTTTCTCTATCATAATCGGAGGTTGTAGCATCTATTTGAGCTTTTATTTCATTCACCCTATTTGCTATCTCCTTTTTGGTTCCTTTGCCCTCTACTATTATAGTTTTTTCTTTTGTTACTATAACTTTTTTAGCAGAACCTAGATGAGTAAGCTCTACTCCTTCTAATGTTTTTCCTAAATCTTCTGAAACAAACTCTGCTCCTGTTAAAATAGAGATGTCTTGTAACATCTCCTTCTTTCTATCTCCAAAGCCAGGAGCTTTTACAGCTACAACATCTAAAGTCCCTCTAAGCTTGTTTACCACTAAAGTAGCTAATGCTTGATTTTCAATATCATCAGCAATAATTACAAGAGGTCTGTCTGCAGAACCAAGAACTTTTTCTGCAATTGCTTGTATATCTTGTAAATTAGACAATTTTTTATCTGTAACAAATATATATGGGTTATCCATTTCTGCTTCCAGTGTCTCTGCATTTGTTACAAAATATGGACTAACATAGCCATTATCAAACTCCATTCCTTCTGTATATTCAACTTCATCCTTAAAACCTTTTGCCTCTTCTACAGTTATTACTCCATCTCTTCCTACTTTCTCAAAAACACCTCCTATCATATCTCCTAAATCTCTGTCATTGTTTGTAGAAATTGTAGCAACTTGTACAATTTCTTCTTTATCATCAGTTATTTTCTTTGCCATCTTTTGGAGCTCTTTTACAACCAGTCCTGTTCCATAATCTAAACCTCTCTTAAGAGATATTGGGTTTGATCCTGCTGCCACATTCTTAAATCCTGCAGCTGCCACCGCTTGAGCTAAAACTGTAACCGTTGTAGTTCCATCCCCAGCAGCATCATTAACTTGGTTTGCTGCCTCTTTTATCATCTCTACTCCTACATTTCTAAATGGATCTTTATCCTCTATTTCCTTTGCTACTGTTACACCATCTTTTGTGACAAGTTGTGATCCAAAGCTTTTTGCTAAAGCAATATTTCTTCCCTTTGGACCAAGAGTTGTTTTAACTGCATTAGCTATTGTATCTACACCTGCTTTAAGCTCTCTTCTTGCTTCCTCATTATATATTATAGATTTTGCCATTTTGGTAATATTAAAAATTTAACTATTTAATAATTGCTAATATATCTTCTACATCAATTAAAAGATATGTGTCTTTCTCTACTTCAATTTCGTCAGGGGAGTATTTTTTAAAATAAACTCTATCTCCTACAGAAACTTCAAATGTTATCTCTTTACCTTTCTCTTTACCTTTTCCTAATTTAACTACAGTACCAGTCTCTGGTTTCTGATCCTCATTAGCACTTGGGGGAAGTACTAAACCTCCCTTTGTTACCTCTTCAATCTTATCAGGCTGTATTAAGACCCTTTTGCCTAACGGCTCTAGTTTTATAGTTTTTGCCATCTTGTTTAGCAGATTAATTTAATGATTGCCAAAGAATTGTATCACAGAGTGTGGGGTTTATTCAAGCTCCTAAAGACTTAACTTAGAAACTCTCTTTTATTACCTAATTACTACCTTTTCTTCGATTAATTCTATATTTTTTATCTCTCTTCCAAGAAATTCGTTTTCATTTAAAAGAGTTATAGCCTCCCTTATCCCTTTATTAATATTTCTCTCTGTCTTCTTGCCTACTCCAAAGTAGAGAGGAGTGTTTCCAATACTTAAGTTTTTTACATATATCTCAGAGGTCTCTCTATCATCTTTCACAATATCTAGGACCAACCAAGGCATTGTAACAGCTTTTACCTCATACTTAACTAATATCGTCCATACCCCCTTTGAACTTAATATACAAAGGTCTTTTAAGTGAACTTCTTCTCCTTTTTGCATACTTCCTTCTAAAATGTATATGATTTCATCAGTATCAAGTACTACAAATTCAGTTTTGTTGTTAGAAAGAACAAATTTCTTAAACTTTTCCTCTACTTTTTCTTGATCTACTTGAACGCTTTGTAAACACCTCAATCCTTTTTTTTGGAAAAACTCTTTTTCCCATCCTTTGTACTTAAGAACATTAAAAGAAATTAAGAAGATGAAAAGTAAAAAAATTGTTAAAAAAAATGTTCTAAGCAATTTCATCTACTTTCTTTCTTCTCAGCAAGTTATTTTTAATACTTTGTATGAAGTTATCTATTATGGATATTTCCTCTACTCCAAAAACTTTTGATCCTAACCAATATGAAAGGAACCCGTACGCAGAAGTGATAATAGAGAGAATGATGATAGATACTGTTCTTGTAGTATCCAACTGAAAATCAAAAAGTTTAAATACAAAATACATTCCAAGGGCCATTAAACCAGCATTAAACAATTTTTTAACTGCAGGAGTTATTGTTTTAGTCCATGTAACTATTTTCTCTTTCCTGTTTAACAAAAGCATAAGAGAAATTGTTTGTACTATATATGAAATGCTAAAACTCAATGAAAGTCCTCCTACTGCTAAATCAGAATCACCTCTATTTGTGGACCATCTAGCTATATCTTTAATAAAGGAAAGTAATACCTCAAGAAAACCTTGTCCATTTGTCTCCCTTATTTGTAAAAACATTTGTTCTAGTATAGGTCTCCAATCATAATAATGGCTAAAGAAGTTAGTAAGCAAGAAAGCTAATGATACATTGACTAATATTCCTATTGCTATTCCTACTAATGGCAACCAGGTCTCTTTTAGAGCATAGAATGCCCTTAGTAAAATTTGGACTACTGTTTGCCCTATAATTGAAAAACTTAAAAGCAGTAAGGTCCAAGAGGTTAGAATTGTCGCCCTCCAATCAAATGCTCCTGTTCCATAGGCTAACCTAACCAAAGGTAATCTTAGCACCGCCATTATGCTTACTACCGGCAATACTAAGAAAAGAGAGGTTTGTATAGCTTTGTTGAATGTTTTAGAAAATTCTTTTTTACAATCACATTGCTCCGTAAGATTAGGTAAAGCTACCTGAGCTATTGATCCCCCTATTATGTTTATCGGAAAGAAATGTAAGCTTAAAGCAAATTTGTAAGCACTGAGAGCACCTGTAGCCAAAGAGAAGCTTATTAATGTATTAATTAAAGTATTAATCTCTTCCCCAAAAATCCCTATTGTTCTTGGGACAGCTAGTTTTAATGCTAGTCTTGTCTTTTTATGCTTAAATGCTTTAAACAGGGTTTTAAAACCAATTTTAAATTTAGTGTCATAATATGTTTTAAACTTAGGAAGTTGAATTAAGAGATGAAGTAAAGACCCTATAACTGCAGAAATCGCAATACCTTCAACACCCATGTCAAACAGAGAGACTAGTACCCACGATCCTACAATCATAGATAAATTGTAAAAAAGAGGAGCTAGGGATGTTACAAAGAACTGCTTCCTTACCTGTAAATATGCAGTGACAAGAGTACTGGCCCCTAAAAGAATAGGAGACAACATCATCAATCTAGTTAGATTAACAAAAAGATCAAAATCTCCTGGTTCTATCCTTTGAGCAAAATTTAATACTTTTTGTAATCCATCTGATTCAATCAAAAAGTTTGTTAGTTGCGGTGTAAAGATGAAAAAGAGGAGAGCTATTAAGGTAGAAACAAAAACAATAATTAAGGTCAAATAATTGAAAAATTTGTTAAGAGCATCTTTCCCATCCTTCCTAAATATATCCGAGAAGATAGGGATTACTGCCGCATTTATAGAGCCAGCTACCAGTATCATGAAGAGCATATCGGGAATTGTAAATGCAGCCCAAAAGATATCCAACTCATGAGAGACACCGAAAAGTTGTGCTATTGTCCTTAGTTTTAAAAAACCTAGAATCTTTGTAAGAAAGAGTAAGACCATAACAAAAAAGACACTGTTTTTCTTTTTAAAAACTTTTAGCATATTTGATTCGTATGAGGTATACGATTACTATAATAATTTAATCTAAGATTTTTATCAATTAATCTGATTTTAATAATTGCTTGAGATAATATAGTTGTGGATATTCTAGACGTTTTTTTCCCTAAAAGTTGTACCATATGTAAAAGAAAAGGGGAATATTTATGTGATAAATGTAAAAAATTGTTTAAAAGAAATTTACCCGAATGTTATCTCTGTAGAAGAATTTCTTCTAATTACAAGACGCACGATACTTGTAAAAAGGGTAACTCTCTAAATCATGTTTTTGTTGCTTGGAAATATGACTCCTTCTCATCCAATATTATAAAGAAGTATAAATACAAAAGTGTATATACTGTTTCTGATGTTTTGGTGGAATTTTTAATAGAAAGTCTCTCTAATTCCTCTTTTAAAGATATTATGAAGGATAGTTTAATCACAAATGTCCCTATCTCATCAGTTAGGTTGCATGATAGAGGTTTTAACCAAACAGAAGAATTTGCAAAAGAAATAGCAAAATTTTTAAATCTTAGATACTCAGGAGACCTTATAATGAGAAAAGTAGAATTTGGACATCAATCTCTCAGAGATAAAGAAGAAAGAAAGGAAAATTTAGAGAAAGAGTTTTATATTAAAAAAAAGATAGATTTAGAAAAGGAGAAGAGTATTACTATCGTTGACGATGTACTTACAACAGGAGCAACGCTAGAAGCAATTGTCGATACTATAAGGGAAAGCTACAATACAGACATCGATATAAATGCTATATGTATGTTTAGAGGAAGACCTTATTACTCTATAAACTGAGTGCCGTCTTTCTCTAATCCATCTAAACCTAAATCTATTTGGTCATCTTCTTCATGTTTTGGAATTTCTATAGCCTCTGGTTCTTTTGTAGTATCTCCTGTAAGTTCCCTCTTTGTTGACATGTCATTTAGCTCTGAAGCTATCTCTTGGTATATTTCTAGTTCTATTAGCCCTTCATCTTCAAGTATCTTTTTTGCTGCTTTAAGATAGGCTTCGTACATATCCATATCTCCCATTTCTTTGTTAATATTGGCAACTAATACTATGGACGGGATATGGTAAGGATTTATTGTTAAAACATTGCTTAAAGACTCTAGGGAGCTCTGCATATCTTCTTTCACCAAGAATACCTGTGCTCTATAGAAGTGTAGGTTATAATTAATAGGATTTAACTGTAGAGCATTCTCTATTGATGTCAGAACTTCTCCTTCGTTATCAGATATACCAAGCTCTATCAAAAGCATATATAAACTCGTATTTACATCTCTATTAGCATAAATATATGGTGCTGCTGTTATACTTTTTTTACTTAATTCCAAAGTATTATTTTTCCAAAATATTATATCGCTTAACATAGTATCACTCTCTTCTGTTTCTGGATCTCCTTCTGTTTTCTGTATTAATTCACTGTATGCCTCAACCTCCAAAACTAACCTTTCTGCATATGCTAAAGATAGTTTTCTAAGGAACAATGGATTGTTTTTATCATAATCAACACTCTTTGAGCGAAGCTCCATTAACTTTTGTACAATTGCTGCTCTTTCCTCTTCTGTAGGATCCTGCTCCTGATATCTTAATGATTCTTCTGTTGTATAAGCTTCTGCTTTTAGAGTATATATACTTGCGATACCCTTTGAAAACCAGAATGTCGTCAATCCTCCAAAAACAATTACTGCAACAACACTTAACAAAATACTAAGGTTAGAAACATAGGGTTTTGTGCTATTCCTAACGCCTAAATCTACTGTCCAAAACTTAATTATATACCTATCATCACTATCTTTATTCAACAAATTCTTGATTACAGCTTTTAGTGATATTAAAAGAAGAAGTGTGAAAAGAATAATGGTTGAATATGTTACAAAGAGAGAAGAAAGATATATCAACACTATAGCCATATTAACTACAACTAACCTCCAGTTATTAACCGCATCTTTACTTAATTTAATCTGTTTTAAATCATTCCAAAAAGTTCTTCCAATCAAATAGCCAAAGAACAACCAAATCAGGAACCACACAAGACCTCCATTAGTCAATAGGGTGAATATTTCCGCTCCTGCTTTATAGAATGTTATATCGTTAAATGTTAATAGACTTACATCCATGGGCCTGTACAGATTGTATGCTATTGAGAATGTATCTACCCCAAGTCCTACAATGGCTCTACCAAAAGAGGAAACCAAAACAGAAGATGAGACTATCCAAGAAATCTGACTTCCCAAATTTATCTCTGTCAAAAGATTAAAATTTTCTGGAAGAATATTTTCTCTAACCGTTGGAATCTGAAGAAGAGAGAATGGTATTAAGATTAGTAATGCTGTAACAAGGCAGAATATTAAAATCTCTTTTGATGTTCCTTTCTCTAAGCTAACTTTCTTAGTAAGGAAAACAGAGAACAAGATTAAAAGAGCTATAGATAGTAATACTATGTATAAACCTTGACTGAGAGAGAAGATAACAATATTAAATATTATTAGAATACCTGAGATAGCTGCAAATACTAATTGTCCTACTTTCTCTTTCTTAATAAAATATTCTCCTATCAAACTAACACAGAGAAACAGATTCACAAAATTGAGAATAAGATGAATTCCTGCTGACCTGATTAAAGGAACTCCCCCTAAGTACAAAGATTTGTATATAGGTATGAAACTCCAAATATTTACACCGAAAAAGGAAATTGCACTTAAAATATTATTGATAAGAAGGCCTGCTGCAAAAGAAAATATTACATATTTTAAATCTCGTTCTGTTTCTAAAAACGTTCTAGAACTTATTGTTACCAACAAAATGGAAAGAAATGATACTAACCCACCACCCAATCTAGCATCTACTCCCCATAGACTTGTATTTATATCTACAGAAAAGATAGTAGAGAGAAGCAT
>Ga0172382_10004267_pt1 | contig 21992 bp, 21 predicted proteins | sample Leawel138RmetaG_FD_122245 | JGI IMG/M metagenome (GOLD analysis project Ga0172382, IMG submission 122245) | Leachate microbial communities from a municipal landfill in Southern Ontario, Canada - Leachate well 138R metaG | ecosystem: Engineered > Solid waste > Landfill > Unclassified | place... | reverse complement strand
TCCGCGCGCATCAGCGCCGGGCGGCTGATCTACGAGTTCTTCGTGCCCTGCCCGGTGCCCGCCGGGGCAGGGGAGCGGCGGGTGCTGCTGTCGGTACACGACCCGGAGTACTACGCCGACGTGTACTCGCCCGAGGAAACGCCCCCGGAGCTGGAGAACGCCGCGCCCTTTGAGGTGCGCACCTCGGTGCGGCTGAACCCGGAGCGGACCTATTCCCCCTATCAGGCGTGGCTGCCGGAAATTCACCTGGCCTTCCGGCGGAGATAGCATGCGTTTTCCGTTTTCCATCGCCCTGGCGGGCCTGCTGCTGGCGGCCCTGGCCTGCGTCGGCCCGGTCCTGGCGGCCAACCCCTTCACCGGCGCCCCGGAGCCCGGCGGCGGGCGCGCGGAGCGCGTCGGGGCGGGCGGCCCCTTCGCCGCCGGAGCCCAGGACACGGGCGGGCAGGACGCCGGACCGACCCTGGGGCCCCTGGCTTCCGGGGGCGGGCTGCTGGCGGCCCTGGCCCAGGCCCAGCGCGAACTGCGCCAGAACCTGTCGGACCGCGTGCGCGGGCTGCGCGACGGCGCTTCGGTCTCCGGGCTCGCGGCCTTCCTGGCCCTGGCCTTCGCCTACGGCGCTCTGCATGCCGCCGGGCCCGGGCACGGCAAGGCCGTGGCCGTGTCCTACGTCGTTGCCCGGCGCGAGGGCCCGGGGCGCGCGGCCCTGCTGGGGGGCATCATGGGCGCGGCCCATGCGGCCAGCGCCGTGGCCCTGATCTTCGGGTTGTACATGGTCCTGGAGCGCTCGCTCATGGCCCGCTTCACGGCCCAGGGCATCTGGCTGGAGCGCGCCAGCTACGCCCTGGTCTGCGCCATCGCCCTGTGGCTCCTGGCCCGGGCGCTGCGCGGCCATGAGGAGGAAGACCGGCCCCGGGGCGCGGCGGACCGGGGGCTCCTGGCCACCGGGTTGGCCACGGGCCTTGTGCCCTGCCCGGGGGCGGCCATCGTGCTGCTCTTCGCCCTGGCCCTGGGCGCACCGCTCATCGGCCTGGGCGCCGTGGCCGCCATGGCCCTGGGCATGGGCGCGACCATCGCCGCTGCGGCCGTGGTGGCGGCCCTGTGCCGCCGCCGCGTCGCGGCCCTGGCCGCCCCGCGCTCCCGCCGCGCCGCCGCCCTGGACCGCGCCCTCTCCATCCTCGGCGCCCTGTGCGTCCTGGCCCTGGGCGCCGCGCTGCTGGCGGGGAGTTTGGGGTAAAGGGTGTCGGCTGGCTGGATTTTTCGTTGCCCTTGCCGCATGAGCTTGATAACGAAAATCAATATCATGCAAAAGAGGAGGGGGCGACATGCCATGCGTCGAGGTTGTTTTCGACCAGCAGTCCAGTCATGGCCTGCGTATCCGGCATGTGGCCTACGAGGCGGATTGCCGGGAAACCTTCGTGGTCGAGGACGGGTGCCCGGCGATCGGCTACAATTTCTGCTTCCAGGGCGATCTTGAATGCGTCGTGCCTGCGGCGCGCCTCCGCAACCGCGTGCGCGGCGATTACGCGGGGATGTGGCGGAAGACAGGCGCGCCGGTCGCCGTGACCCTGGAAAAAGGACGCCATGCTTGGCTGGAAATCGGCGTACGACGCGAGATGCTGGGGCCGATTCTCGACGAGAACGAGCTGCGCGTCGATACGGCCCTGCGCCGGGCCATGTTTGTCGGCGATGCGCCGTTCGTCTTCGGCAGGAAGCCGAGCGACAAGGCCCGAGGCATCGCCGGACAGATGCTGGCCAATCCGTTCACGGGAACCCTTGCTTCCTGCTATCTGGAAAGCAAGGCGCTCGAACTCCTGATCGAGGAAATAGAGCAGCTTTTCATGAAGCGGCCCGCCGCGGCCGCGGGGCGGGGCCACGCGAGGCAGGTGCGCGAAGCCGCAGGGCTCCTGTCCGTCAATCTTGAGGTGCCGCTGACCGTTGCGGAACTTGCCCGCCATGTACATTTGAGCGAATCGACCCTCAAGAGGGCCTTCAGGGACGTTTACGGCACGTCCATCTTCGCCTGGTTCCAGGCGCGGCGCATGGAGGCGGCACGGGCCATGCTGGCCCGTGGCGATGGCAATGTCTCCGAAGTCGCCTTCCGCGTGGGCTATGCCAACTCCGGGCATTTCGCCCGGGCCTTTGCCCGGCATTTCGGGCATCCGCCGAAAAAAATCCGCTAAGACGCCCGGACGGGTCGGTTTTTGACCGGAACGGGTGCGCGCCGGTTTCCGGCTTCATGTACGTTCTCTGCCAATGAAAATCATGCTCATTCAGGAGATCCCCATGAAGACGAAAACCAGCCTTTGGGCGCTGTGTGCCGTGTTGTGCTTTTCCATTTCCTTCGCCCAGGCACAGGAAACGGAACCCTCCGTTATGCTGCCGGTGGTTCTGGTGACGGCCAACAAGCAGGAGGAGGACCCGCAGAAGATTCCGCAAAGCGTTACCGCCATCACCGCCCGGCAGGCGGACGACGCCAGGGTCACCAGCGTCGACAAGCTCGGGCTGCGCGTCCCCAACCTGTCGTTCTCCACCGGCGGCATGGGCATGATCAACCTCACGTCCATGCGCGGAGTGCGTTCCGACCCGCACAGCAACACACCCGCCGTGACCATGTACATCGACGACGTGCCCGTGACGACCAACGCGGGATACATCGCCCACCTTTTCGACATTGAAAACGTGGAGGTGCTGCGCGGGCCGCAGGGCACCCTTTACGGGCGTAACGCCGAAGGGGGCGTCATCAAGGTGACCACGAAAAAGCCCGGCCGGGAAACCACCGGACGCCTGAGCCTCACCGGCGGCAACAAGGAGCTGGGGCAGACGACGGGCGCCCTTTCCGGCGAACTGGTGGAAGACACCCTTTTCGCGGGACTGGCGATGCAGTACTTCACGCAGCAGGGCTGGGTGAAGAACGATTCCGGGGCCAACCCGGTGGACGACAGGAAGGAGTATTCCGGAAGAGGGCGCCTGCGATATACGCCGACGGACGACCTCGAAGTGAACTTCGCCTACGGCATGGTGAAATACGACGAGGGATCATTCGGCATGTACAACCTGCAAAGCATGTCGTCGGAGCGCCACACGGACTCCAACGATCCCGGCAGAAACCGCAGCGCCTTCAACGACCAGTCGCTGACCGTCGGGTACGATTTGTCGCCGTCGTGGAAACTCACCTCCGTGACGACGCGCAAGGAATCGGACCTGAACTATACGATGGACTACGATTTCTCTGCCATGCCCATGTACGAGGTGCACAAATACGACAGGTACATGGACATTGGCCAGGAGGTTCGGCTCAACTATGACCAGGACGGCGTTTCAGGCGTCTTCGGCCTTACATACAACAGGAACGAAAAAGAGATACGATATACATACTACAACATGGGTACGAAACACCACGCCACGGACAAAACCAACCAGTACGCCGCCTTCGGACAGCTCAAGGTGCCATTCTGGGACAAATGGGCCGTGACGGCGGGGGCGCGCCTCGACTACTACGATTCGAAATTCCAGGAAGAGGAAACAGGCTACAGCGCGTCCGGCTCATGGAACAGCTTCTCGCCGAAGCTCGCGCTGGAATATGCCGTTACCGACGATAATCTTGTGTATGTCAGCGGCTCGCGTGGCTTCCGGGCCGCCGGGTTCGACGCCTACCAGGGCAGCCCCGGCAAGTATGAGTTCGACGAAGAGGAACTCTGGGCCGTCGAAGTCGGGTCGAAAAACACACTGTGGGACGGCAAAGCCCGCCTGAACGCGGCGCTTTTCTATCACAAGTTCAAGAACATGCAGCTTGAAAGCTACTACACCACCGTGTTCAGCCCCATGCCGAGCATCGAGAACGTCGGCGATCCGCAAGGGCTGGGCGGCGAAGTGGAGCTGACGGTCATGCCCCTCGCCGGGCTGGAGCTGTCCGGCTCCGTCGGCTATACCCATATGCGCTTCGACGATTTCACGGACGCCACTGGCGACCACTCGGGCAACAGCATCCCGTACGTGCCGGAGTGGACGTGCAGCCTGGGAGCACAATACCGGCACGGGTCCGGCTTCTTCGTCCGGGCCGAGATACTGGGCGCGTCCAGGACATACCTGGACAGCAGGAACGCCGGAAACATCCCGGCCTATGCCACGGTCAACACCAAGATCGGCTGGGAATTCGGCAACCTGGACGTGTATCTTTTCGCCGACAACGTCTTTGATGAGCGGCACGACTACGTGAACGCCTTTGGCGGCACATACGGCGTTGCCACGCCGGGACGGGTGATCGGCACGACGGTGTGCTATCATTTCTAGCAGCGGCGGACGCCGGGGCCAATGCCCGCATGGCGGCCCCGGCGCCCGCCCAGGGAGATATCATGAAAAAGCTGCCCCACGCCCTTCCGGGCACCAACGGCGTCTTCGCCCTCATGCGCAACGCCGTCGCCGCCAATGCCCTGGCTGCCGCGATGGACTGCGGCGTGTTCTCCCAACTATCGGACTGGCGGACGGCGCAGGACGTGGCGTCGCGCCTGCGACTGCACCCCGAAAGCACGAAGCGGTTTCTCGATCTTTTGGAATTCTGCGGCGTCGTGTGCCGTGATGGGAATGCATATCGCAATGCCGCAAGCACACAGGAACTGCTCGGCGACGGCGCCTGTGCCGACATCGCCCCCCTGGTGCGGGAGATGGCGGAAGGCGTGCTGTTGCCCATGCAGGACCTGAAGCGCATCCTGCGGGAGGGCCCGGGTACGCCGCCCGCCGAGGGGGTCGGCGGCGTGGAAGGCAGCGCCTGCTGGGCGTTCCGGGGCGTCGCCGGGGAGGTCGCCGCGATCCTGGCGGCCCTGCCGGGGGCGGAGACGTTCCGGCGCATGCTCGACCTGGGCGGCGGGCACGGGGTGTTTTCCCTGTACGCCGCCCAGGCGCTGCCCGCGCTGGATGCCGACGTTTACGACCTGCCCGCGTCGCTGCGGAGCGCGGCCGGATACATCGCCGAATGGGGCTTCGCGGACAGGGTCCGGGCCGTGCCGGGCGACTATGTCCGCGACCGGCTTCCCGGCGGCTACGATGTCGTCCTCGCCAGTTGCACGCTCAATTTCACCTTGCCGGACGCCTCCACTGCGCTCGTCATGGACAAGGTGCACGCGGCCCTCGTGCCCGGCGGGTATTGCGTCAGCCTGCACGACGCGCCGCCCGCTTTTGCGGGCGAAACCCGGTCCTGCCTTTCGGATGGGCGGAGTATCGCGGCGTATCCCCTCGAATGCATGGCCATTGGCCTGGTTTACGGCAGGCCGATGGCCATGCCCGACGGGCTCATCGCCGAAACCATGCTGCAAAGCGGTTTCGCCTGCGTCCACAGCCGCGAGCTGCGGACAAGCGGCGGGACGCTCCGACTCGATATTGCGCGAAAAAGAACCGCCTGACCGCCGTCGCCCCGGGGCGGAGACCGGGCAACCGGCCTTGAAATAACCAAGGGCCCGGTCATTCGACCGGGCCCTTGGTTTTCATAAAAAAACCCCCTGCCTGGGCAGGGGGTTGTGTTTGCTGTGGTAGCGAGGAGAGGACTTGAACCTCCGACACTGCGGATATGAGCCGCATGCTCTGACCGACTGAGCTACCTCGCCACGCGTTCCCGCGTTGGGAGACAGGCTTATAAGGGCTTCGCGGGCAAAATGCAAGGGCCCGGGGAGACTTTTTTCCCGGGCGGCGGGCAGGGGGGTCAGCCCGCCAGCAGGGCCAGCACCAGGGCCGCCAGGACCAGGCGGTAGGCCGCGAAAGGCCGCAGGGTCATGCGGCCCACAAGGCCGATGAACAGCCGCACCGCCGCCCAGGCCGAAAGGAACGAGACAACGAAGCCCACGGCCATGAAGGGCAGGTCGGCCAGGGTGAACAGGCCGTGGTTTTTCAGCAGGTCGTAGCCCGTGGCCGCGACCATGATCGGCACGGCGGCGATGAAGGAATACTCGGCGGCCACGTCGCGCCGAGCGCCCAGCAGCATGCCGCCCATGATGGTCGCCGCCGAGCGCGAGAAACCCGGCCACAGCGCCAGGCACTGGAACATGCCGATGCCCAGGGCCAGGGCCGGGGTCATCTGGTCCAGGCTGGCGACCCGTCCCCGGCGGGGGCGGGCCTCCACGGCGAAGATGGCCAGCGCGCCCGCGGCCAGGGCCCAGGCCACGGTCTGCGGGCCGAAAAGGTGCTCCTTGATCGCCCCGTGCAGCAGCAGCCCGGCCACGCTGGCGGGCAGGCTGGTCAGGAACAGCAGCCACAGCCCCCGCAACCCGGAGAAAGCCCGGGCGGGATCCCGGCGCAGCAGGCCCGTGAAGCGGTCGAAGTAGAGCACCACCACGGCCAGGATGGCCCCGAGCTGGATGACGACCTCGAAGGTCGCGGCCTTCTCGCCGGTGAAGCCCAGCAGATGCCCGGCCAGGATCAGGTGGCCGGTGGAGGAGACGGGGAGGAACTCGGTCAGGCCCTCGACGATGCCGAGGATGAGCGCGGTGAACAGGGAATCCATGGGCTGCGGGCGTCCTTGGTTGCAGTGGGCCGCGCGGCGGGGCGGCGGAACCGGCGCAGTATGCGCGGTTTGCGCCGCCGGGGCAAGCCTGCCCGCGCGGGGCGGCAACCCAGAACCGAGCAAGTCCGCCTCGTGCCGTACGGGCAAGCCGCCCGCGCGGGGCGGCAGCGCACGGCCTCCAGGCCCTCGGGCACGCTTTCGGGCAAGGCTGGCCCGCGCGGGGCAGCGGCCGCCGCCAACCCATGCCGGGCGCACGGGACGGGGCCGGGCCCCGGGACGCCCCGGAGCGAGGGGCGCCGGGCGGCCCGCGGCGCTGCGCGGTTGCCACTGCCGGACCCTTGGTGTAGAGAAGGCCCTCAGCCGGGGCGCAGGCCGCGCGCCGGAACCAAGGAGGCCCCATGTCCACCATCATGCCCGAGGGCGAGCTGCTGCGCCGCGCCGTCAAGTGGATCTGCGAGCAATCCGGCGGCCAGGACGCGACCCCGAGCCCCCGGATCATCGACGAGGCCGCCGTGCGCTTCAATCTCGGCCCCCTGGACCAGGAGGCGCTCGCGCGCTTCTTCCGCCAGCGGCCCGCCCAGGGGGACGGCCCTGCCTAGAGCCTTGCCCCGCCTGCTGCACCGCCAGATATTCCTGGAGCTGCTGAGCGTCTTCGCCCTGTGCGCGGGCTCGCTGCTCACGCTGCTGCTCATCGGGCGGATGCTCCAGTTGCGCGAACTGCTGTTCTCCCAGAGCCTGACCTTCTGGGACGTGGTCTGCATGTTCGCCTACCTTTCGCCGTTCTTCCTGCTGCTGCTCATCCCCATCGCCTGCATGCTGGCGGTGTTCCTGACCTTCCTGCGCATGGGCACGGACCTGGAGTCCGTGGCCCTGCGCGCCTCGGGCGTGAGCCTGTACCAGATGCTGCCCGCGCCGCTGGCCTTTTGCGCCCTGTGTACCGTCGCCGCCTGCGCGGTATCCTTCTGGGGCCTGTCGTGGGGCATGGAGAACTTCCGGGCCACGGTGCTCGACCTGGCGCGGACCAAGACCCAGCTCGTGCTTCAGGGCGGCGTGTTCAACCGCGATTTCCCGGGGCTGACCATCTATGCCCAGCAGGCCGACCCGGCCCGTGGCGACCTGCGCACCGTTTTCGTGCAGGACCGCACCCGCGAGCACATCATCGCCACCATCCTGGCGCCCACGGGCCGCGTGAGCACCGACACCGACCGGGGCGAGATCGTCTTCCACCTGCAAAACGGCAGGATATACCGCCAGGAGGCCGCGGGGCTTTCGGTGGTCGGGTTCGACACCTACGCCGTGCGCATGGACCTTTCGCGGCTGCTTTCGGGCTACAACCTGGGCAGCGTGCGGCCCAAGGAGATGAGCTGGGAGCGCCTGCGCGAGCTGCGCGAGGACCCCTCCGTGGTCCAGGACGAGAGCGGCAGGACCCAGCGCAAGGTGGAGGTGGAGATCCAAAAGCGCATGGCCCTGCCTGCGGCCTGTTTCGTGCTCGGATTGTTCGCCCTGCCCATGGCCGCCAGCTTCGGCGGGCTGCACCGCCACTGGGGGCTCATGCTGGCCCTTGGGTTTTTCCTTTTTTATTACACGTTGTTGTCCCTTGGGCTCTCCCTGGGCGAGGCGGGGGTGCTGGCGCCGGTGGTCGGCCTGTGGCTGCCCAACGTGCTGTTCCTGGCCGCCGGGGTGACCGGGCTGGTCCAGGCCGCGCGCGAACGCGGGCTGGACATCGTCGGGCGGCTGGCCCACCTGCGCCGGGGGCTGGCGGCCCGGCGGACGGCGGGGGAGGGCGGCCATGCGCGCTAGGGTGCTGACCCGCTATCTCCTGCGCCAGAACCTGTTCTACCTGCTGTCCACCCTGGCCGTGGGCACGGCGCTCTACCTCATGAGCGACCTGTTCGACCGCCTGGACGACTTCATGGAGGCCGGGCTGGGCCTGGGCACGGCGCTGCGCTATTTCGCGGTCAAGATCCCGTTGATCATCTCGCAGATCATGCCCGCCGTGTTCCTGGTGTCCGTTGTGGTGCAGCTGTGCCTCATGGCCCGCAGCCGCGAGCTGCTGGCCCTGCGCTCCGGGGGCGTGTCCCTGGCTTCGCTCACGCGCTTCGTGGTGCTGTATTCCCTGCTCTGGTGCCTGGGGCAGCTCCTGTTCTCGCAGTTCGTTGGCGTGTACGGCGAGCGCGAGGCCGGGCGCATCTGGTCCGAGCAGGTGCGCGGCAACATCGTGGAAAAGAAGGAGCTGGCCAACATCTGGTTCAAGGACGGGGACTGGGTGGTGGAGCTCGACCGGCTGTGGCCCGCGCGCGGCGCGGCCACGGGGGTCACGGTGTTCGAGATGAACGCCGACCGCCAGTCCCTGCGGCGGATCATCTCCGCCGCGCGCGCCGAGGCCGCCCCCGGCCTGTGGCGGCTGGTCGACGTGCGCGAGTTGCACCCCGGCGACTTCAGCACCAGGACCGTGGACGAGCTGGAGCTGCCCTTCCAGCAGGACCCGGCGACCTTCCTGCTCGTGGCCCCGGGGCAGGACCCCTCGCACCTGCCCATCTGGACCCTCTCGCGGGTCATCGGCGAGCTGGACGCCTCGGGTTCCAACGTCGAGCGCCTGCTGACCTCGTGGCACATGAAATGGGCCTACGCCTTCAGCGTCCTGGCCATGGGGCTCATCGCCCTGGCCATGGTCACCCTGTTCGAGAACGTGTACCTCAACGTGGCCCTGTCCCTGGTGGTCACCTTCGCCTACTACGCGGTGTTCATGATCGGGGTGACCCTGGGCCAGAAGGGCATCCTGCCGCCCTGGGCGGGCGCGTGGCTGGGCAACATGGTCTTCTACGCCCTGGCGGGCGGACGGCTGGCCTGGACGGCCTGGCCCCACCGGCCCACGGCGGCCTGAGCCCCGGGCCCGGGGCGCGGCCCCAGGCGATCCCCCGGCCCGTCTTGTCCGCCGCCCCGCGTCCCTCGCGCGGGCGCGGGCCAGGGCGAACCCCGGCCCGGGCGCATTGATCCCTCCAGTCGTTCTCCCGTTTGCCGCAGACAGGGCGCACCCCGGGTCGGCTGTCTTCCCCGCTGGGGTTTGGCCTGCGCGCCGCGCAGCGGCCGCCCCGGTCGGGCAGCGTCCTGCGCTCCGGGCGGGCCGGGCGCCGGACGCGGGTCGGGGACGTGTTCGGCTCCACAGCCTCCTGCGCTCCGGGCGGGCCGGGCTCAGGCCTCGCCGGGCGCCTCGGCCCCGGGCGCGGGCCTTTCCTCCCCCTCGGGCCCGTGCGGCTCTCCGGCCCCGGGCCCAAGGGCGACCTCGCGCAGCACGGCCCACAGGGCATCCACGCCCAGGCCCGTCTGGCTGGAGGTGGCCAGGGGCTTTTCGCTGTCCAGCAGCAGGGCCCACTGCTTGCGCACGGCCTCGCGGTCGCGCTGCTTGGTCTTGTCGGCCTTGGTCAGCACGGGCAGCACGGCCACGCCTTTGCCCTGGATGTAGCCGATGAGGTCCATGTCGTTCTTCTGCGGGGGGTGGCGCGCGTCGAGCAGCACCGCCACGGCGCGCAGCCAGGGGTTGTTCGCGATGTAGGCGTCCACCAGCCGGGCCCATTTGGCGCGCTCGGTCTTGCTCACCCGCGCGTAGCCGTAGCCCGGCAGGTCCACGAGATAGAAGCCCCAGGGCTGGGCGCGATAGAAGTTCAGGCTCTGGGTCTTGCCGGGGGTGGCGCTGGTCTTGGCCAGCTTGCGCCGCCCGGCCAGGGCGTTGACCAGGGAGGATTTGCCCACGTTCGAGCGCCCGGCCAGGGCGATCTGCGGCGCGGGCAGGGCGGCGAGCTGGTCCAGCAGGTAGACGGTTCGTTCCAGTTCCAGGGTCGGTCGGGTCACGGGCGGGCTCCGGGGTGGGGTGCGGCGCGCCAGGGCGGCGGCGCCGTGCGGGGCAGTATGCACACCATCGCCGTGTTTGCCAACCGTGCGCGAAACATATACACAGGGGGGCAACCCGGCGGCCCGCCCGCCCAACCCCCACTGGACGAACCCATGCCCAGATACGACATCCTGGTGCTCAACGGCCCGAACCTCGGCCACCTGGGCCAGCGCCAGCCGGAAATCTACGGCCGCCAGGGCATGGACGCCGTGCCCGGGCTGGTGCGCGAGCTGCTCGGCCCCCGGGCCGACGAGGTGGCCCTGCGCTTCGACCAGAAAAACGGCGAGGGCCAGCTCATCGACCGCCTGGAACAGGCCCGGGCCGAGGGCACGCACGGCGTGGTGCTCAACGCGGGCGCCTACACCCACACCAGCCTGGCCCTGGCCGACTGCCTGGCCTGGATCGGCGTGCCCGCCGTGGAAGTCCACATCTCCAACGTCTGGGCCCGCCCCGAGGCCGTGCGGCATACAAGCCACATGGCCCGCGTGGTGGTCGGCGTCGTCGCCGGGTTCGGCATCGATTCCTACGCCCTGGGCGTGGCCGCCCTGGTGCGCCACCTGAAGCAACCTTCAACCACCTAAGACAACGCATTCCGGAGGATAGTCCATGGCAATGATCTCCACCAGCGAGTTCAAGAACGGCATGAAGATCGAAATCGACGGCGTGCCGTATGAAATTCTCGAACACCAGCACCACAAACCCGGCAAGGGCGGCGCCATGATGCGCACCCGGCTGCGCAACCTGCTGAACGGCCGGGTTCTCGACAACACCATGCGCTCCGGCGAGAAGGTCAACAAGCCCGACCTGGAAACCCGGACCATGCAGTATCTTTACCAGGCTGGCGACGCCTATGTGTTCATGGACATGAGCACCTACGAGCAGACCGAGATTCCGGCCAGCGTGTGCGGCTCCAAGGGCGGCTTCCTGGTGGAGAGCTCCGAGGTCAAGGTGCTGCTGTACAACGGCGCGCCCCTGGACCTGGACATCCCGGCCTCGGTGGTCATGGAGATCACCGAGTGCGAGCCCGGGGTCAAGGGCGACACCGTGAGCGGCGCCACCAAGCCCGCCAAGCTGTCCTCCGGGGTCGTGGTCCAGGTGCCGCTGTTCGTGGAGCAGGGCGAGCGCATCAAGGTCGACACGCGCACCTCCACCTACATCAGCCGCGAAAAATAGCGCCCCGGGCGCCTGCCGGCGCGGGCCCCGGCGGCCCGCGCCGCCCCCAGGGAGGACGGAACAACGAATACCGGCAAGCTGCTGCGCGAGATCGTGGCCCTGGCCCTGCTTTTCTGGGCCGTGGCGCTCATGGCGTCCCTGGTGACGTACAGCCCGGCCGACCCGAGCTTCAACCACGCCGTGGGCAGGGGCCGCGAGGTGGCCAACGCCGTGGGCCTGATCGGGGCCTATTCGGCCGACCTTCTCGTGGTGCTCTTCGGCCTGGGGGCCTTCCTGGTGCCCGTGGCCTTCGCCATGCTGGCCGTGGGCAACTTCGTGCCCCGGCTGTTTCCGGCGTGGTGGCGCTGGGTGGGCCTGTTCCTTCTGCTGGTCTGCGTCGCGGGGCTCTGCGCCGGGGCCTGGGCCCGGACGGCCCTGCACCTGGGGGCGGTGTCCGGCGGCGGGCTTATGGGCGAGGTGCTGCACACCCAGGCCCTGTTCTACCTGCGGCCCGTGGGCGCAGGGCTCCTGGGCGCCTTCGCCCTGGTGGTGGCCTTGCAGCTGCTGGCCGGCCTGACCTGGGGCGGCCTGTTCAAGCGCGTGCGCGGGCGGCTGCTCGACCTGGGGCGCAAGCTCGCCGAACGGCGCGGCCGCCGCCAGCGGCTGCGCGAGGCGGCCCCGGGCCGCGCCCCGGCCCCGGGCGCCCCGCAGCCGGACGCGGACCAGGCCATGCCCGTGCTGCGCAAGCGCTCCCGGGCGGCCTCGGCCCTGCCCGCACCGCCCGCCCCGGCGCCCGCCCCGGTTCCGGCCGAGGCCGCCCGCGCCGCCGGTCCGCCGCCCCTCGACTTCCTGCGCCAGCCCCCGGCCGACGGCCCGGCCATCCCCAAGGAGACCCTGGACACCCAGGCCCGCAGCCTGGAATCCTGCCTGAACGATTTCGGCATCCAGGGCGAGGTGCAGGACGTGGTCCCCGGCCCGGTGGTGACCATGTTCGAATACAAGCCCGCCCCGGGGGTCAAGATCAGCCGCATCGCGGGCCTGTCCGACGATCTGGCCCTGGCCCTCAAGGCATCGGCGGTGCGCATCGAGGCGCCCCTGGCCGGGCGCGACACCGTGGGCGTGGAGATCCCCAACGCCCGGCGCCAGACGGTCTACCTGCGCGAGATCATGCAGTCCGCCGCGTTCACGGGCTCCCCCTCCCTGCTGACCCTGGCCCTGGGCAAGGACATCCACGGCCAGCCCCATGTGGCCGACCTGGCGCGCATGCCGCACCTGCTGGTGGCCGGTGCCACGGGCCAGGGCAAGAGCGTGTGCCTGAACTCCATCCTGCTGTCCTTCCTCTACAAGGCCGGGCCGGAGCAGGTGAAGCTGCTCCTGGTGGACCCCAAGCGCATCGAGCTGTCGGTCTACGCCGACATCCCGCACCTGGTGCACCCCGTGGTCACGGACATGGCCCTGGCCAAGAACGCCCTGGACTGGGCCGTGTACGAGATGGAAAAGCGCTACGACGCCATGGCCCGCCTGGGCGTGCGCAACGTCGAGGGCTTCAACCGCAAGCTGGCCGGGCTGTCCGCCGAGCAGGCCGCCGAGTTCGCGGACCTGGAGCCCCTGCCGCTGCTGGTCATCGTCATCGACGAGCTGGCCGACCTGATGCTCACGGCGCGCAAGGAGGTCGAGACCTCCATCGTGCGCCTGGCGCAGCTGGCGCGCGCGGCGGGCATCCACATGATCATCGCCACCCAGCGGCCCTCGGTGGATGTGGTCACCGGGCTGATCAAGGCCAACTTCCCCAGCCGCATCGCCTTCACCGTAACCTCCCCCCAGGACTCGCGGACCATCCTGGACGGCGTCGGCGCCAACCACCTTCTGGGCAAGGGCGACATGCTCTTCAAGCCCGGCGGCGGCAAGACCGTGCGCCTGCACGGCGCCCTGGTGGACGAGGAGGAGATCGGGCGGGTCATCGAATTCTGGAAGGCCCGGGCCGAACCCCAATATGGCCTGGATTTCGGCGAGTGGTCGCGCGAGGCCCAGGACGCCCAGGACTCGGGCGCCGAGGGCGGCCCCGGAGGTGGGGAGGGCATCCCCGACGACCCGGTCTACCCCGAAGCCGTGGCCTTCGTCATGGAGCAGGGCAAGGCGTCCATCTCCCTTATCCAGCGCCGCTTCCGCATCGGCTTCAACCGCGCGGCGCGTTTCGTGGAGCAGATGGAGCAGGACGGGGTTATCGGCCCGGCGGACGGCGCCAAGCCCCGGACGGTGCTCAAGGGCTGACCTCCCGCCCGCCACCCGCCGCGCAAGGAGCGTCCCGTGAACATGCTGGTCATCCTCGGGCACCCCACGCCGGGCAGCCTGAACCATTCCATCGCCGCCGCAGCCGTGGCCGCCCTTGAGGACGAGGGCCACGAGGTGACCTTCCACGACCTGTGCGCCGAGGGCTTCGACCCCGTGCTGCCCGACGGCGAGGCCGGGCGCGGGGCGGAGCTGCCGCCCGGGGTGCGCGCCCATTGCGCCGACCTGGTGGCCGCCGAGGGCATCGTCGTGGTGCATCCCAACTGGTGGGGCATGCCGCCCGCCGTGCTCAAGGGCTGGATCGACCGCGTGGTGCGCGTGGACGTTGCCTATCGTTTCGCGGAGGGCGACGGGGGCGAGGGCGTGCCCGTGGGGCTGCTGCGCGCGCGGCGCGCGGTGGTCTTCAATACCGCCAACACCCCGGCGGAGCGCGAGATGGCCGTTTTCGGCGATCCGCTGGATACGCTGTGGAAGAATTGTGTTTTCGGCCTGTGCGGGGTGGAGGATGTGCACCGCCGGACGTTCGGCGTGGTCTGCCTGGCCTCCCCCAGCCAGCGCGAACGCTGGCTGGAGGAGGTGGACGGCACCATGCGCAGGCTCTTCCCGCGCCGGGCGCCCGGGGCCGGAACCACGCCGGCCCCGCCCGGGGCGGACGGCCCGGGGGCCTAGGGCAGGGACACGATGGCCTCGGCCTCCACGCGGGCGCCCAGGGGCAGCCCCGCCACGGCAAAGGCGCTGCGCGCGGGGAAGGGCGCCGTGAAGAACTCGGCGTAGACCGCGTTGACCGCGGCGAAGTCGGCCATGTCCGTCAGGAAGACGGTGACCTTGAGCACATCGTCCAGGGTCGCCCCCGCAGCCTCGACCACGGCGGCGAGGTTGCGCAGGGACTGCCGGGCGCAGTCCGCGATATCGCCCGCGCACAGTTCACCCGTGGCCGGGTCGATGGGCAGCTGGCCCGAGACGTACAGGGTGCCCGCAGACCTGATGCCCTGGGAAAACGGACCCACCGCCGCTGGCGCCTTTGGGGTGTCGATCTGTTGTTTCATCGCATTTCTCCTTTTTTGTTTAGATGTTATGCGTTCGCTTCCGGGCTGGCCGCCGCCGTATCCTGGCAGGGGCCTTCCGTCTGGACGGTGATCCACTCCATCGGCCGGGGCAGGCGGATGTCCACGTCCGGGGCCTGGGCCTTGACCGCCGCGACCACCTGCTCCTGGGGCGCGGAGGCGATGCCCATCTGCCCGAAGAGCTTCTCGTGCGGGTGGTAGAGCACGCAGCTGGACACCCCGGTCAGCCGGACGGCGCGGGCCACGTCCTGCTCGTAGACCAGCTGGTGCCCGCCGATCAGAACATCGGGCCGGAACCGCTGGCGCAGCACGTCCAGCTCGCCGTCGGAAAACAGCGGATTCATGCCCTCGGTCAGGTTCACCATGCTGGCGCCGCCCTGGGTCTGCACCGCAAAGCCGTAATACCGGGCCCGCCAGGGGCAGCGCAGGATATTGTTGCCCACGAAGGCGAAGGCCGCCGCCAGGCTGCCCTGGAAGAACCGCAGGTAGCTGATGGGCCGGTGGTGCCAGTCGAAGGCCGTGATCCGGTAGCCGTGGACCTCGACGGTGTCGAAGGGCAGCACGGGCCGAAGCTGGCTTTCGGGCAGGCGGTGTTTCCGGCGCAGGTGCTCGCAGACATCCGGGCTGGACACGACCAGCGCGCCGGTCATCCGCGCCACGGCCGGAGTGTCCATGTAGTGCTCGTGGTGCCCGTGGGAAACGCAGATCACGCGCACCTTCTCGTAGTCCTCCTTGCGGGCCCACTCGGCCCCGTACATCTTCCGGAAGAAGGGGTCGAAGACCAGGTCTCCCTGGGGTTCGCGAATCAGGATGTTGGACCAGCCGAGATAGCGCATTTCGATGCAGGACATGTGTTCCTCTTCTCTTCCTTTATTGATTGGACAGGCCGCTTCGTGCAGCGGCGCGCAGACCAAGGGCCAGAACGATCAGGACAAGGACCGGGTAGAGCGTGCCGAAGTGCAGCCCGAAACCGTACTGCAACAGGTATCCGGCGGCCCCGGCCCCCAGGATGTAGTAGGTGGCGGGCAGGAGGGTCTTCCTGAGGATGTCGCCCTCCCTGCCCAGCAGGCCGACGGCGGCCGAGGCCATGATCACGTTGTGTACGCAGATCATGTTGCCCGCTGCCGCGCCCACGCTTTGTACGGCGACGATGACATCGGGGTTGAGGCCGCTGATGGTGGCCACGTTGTACTGGAACAGGCTGAACATCATGTTGCTCAGGGTGTTGCTGCCCGCGATGAAGGCGCCAAGGGCCCCGATGACCGAGGCCATTACCGGCCAGATGGAGCCCAGGCCGTCGGCGAAGGCCTGGGCCAGCACCTTGGGCATGGCGGGCAAATCGGCGATTCCGGCCCCGCTGCCAATGAAGATCTTGACCATGGGCACGGCCACCAGCAGGGCGGCCGAAGCCCCGGCCACCACGGAGAACGATGTCCGCGAGGCCCGGCGCAGCACGCCCGGGGATGCGCCGTGGATGGCCACCGCCACCAGGGCGGCCAGGATGAAGATGGTGCCGGGCAGGTAGCCCAGGGTAAGGGCCGTGCTCACGTTGGTGCCGAAAAGTTCGCCGGAGCGCAGGGTGAGCTTGAGCAGCCAGCCCTTGAAGGGCAGGGCCTCCATGCGGCTCAGGAAAAGCACGACGGCCATGACGGCGTAGGGCATCCAGGCCCGCAACGGCGACATCCGGCTCTGGGGCAGCTCGCCGCCGAAGGCCAGGCTGCCCGTCCAGCGGGCGTCCCAGTCGTCACGCGGGGGGAAGTCCCAGCCGCCGTCGCGGGGCAGGAACTAGCCCTTCTTGGCGGCGAAAACCACCGGGATCAGGCCGATCATCCCGCCGAGCACGTCGGGGAATTCCGGCCCCAGCCAGCGCGCCGTCAGCGCGTAGGGCACCGAGAGGCACACCCCGCCGAACAGGGCGAACTTCCAGGCCCGCAGCCCCGGCAGGAAGGAGCGCTCCCGTCCGAAATAGCGCGTCATCAGGGCGACCATGAACAGCGGCACGAGCACGGAAATAACCGCGTGGATGGCCGCCACCTGCGCCCCCAGGGAATGGATGTACTCCGGCCACGGCATGTTCGGGGCGACCTCGGCCAGCTTGCCCTGGCCCAGGCCCACCGAAAGGCCGATGAGGATCGGCGTGCCCACCGCGCCGAAAGAAACCGACGCACTCTGAAAGATCATGCAGAGCATGGCCGCCGCCATGGGCGGAAAGCCGATGCCCAGGAACAACGGCCCGATGACCGCGCCCGTGGACCCGAAGCCCGCCGCCCCCTCCAGGAACGCGCCGAAAAGCCACAGGATGATGATCACCTGGATGCGCCGGTCCACCGAGATGTCGGTGAAAGAGGAACGAATGACGCTGAGCGCGCCGTCCTCCTTGAGCGTGTTCAGGAGCACCAGGGCGCCGAAGACGATGTACAGGATGCCGATGGCGGTCACCAGCCCGTCGACAGCCTGCGCCGCCATGAGCGCTGCGGGCACCTTCCAGATGAAAAAGGCCGGAATGGCTACGGAAACAAGGGCCAGCGGCATGACCCGGCGCGCAGGCCACCGTAGCCCGACCAGAAACACCGCGATGACCGCGATGGGCAACAGGGCGATAAATGCCAGCATCGGTTGCGATACCATCTCCACATCCTCCTTGAGTCGGCACAGGGTTCACGGGTTCATTTACACCATTCGTGAACGCCATTTAATTTTGGTGACCAATGTCTGTCAACCCGTTTCCCAATTTTATTTTCAGTTTCTTAATATGACATTTGCGGGCGGCATCAAAAGAAGGTATCTGGTTGGACATCTCGCGCATCCCGCGCGAACGCCAACCCCAGAGAGCAGGAATTCATGGAAAAGCAACCGCAGGGCATCCAGTCCGTCGAGCTCGCCTTCGAGCTCCTGGAATCCTTCCTTGCCATCGGCTCGCCGGTGACCCTGGGCGAAGCCGCCGCGCGCCTGGGGGTCGGCAAAAGCAAGCTGCACAAGTACCTGACCAGCTTCGGCCGCCTGAAGGTCGTCAGCCAGGACGAATCCGGGCGCTACACCTTCGGCCCCAAGCTCCTGGAGCTGGGCCTGGGCATCCTGGGCCGCATGGACATCGTGACCTTCTGCGATCCGGAGCTGCACCGGCTGCGGGTGCAAAGCGACGAGGCCGCGGCCCTGGCCCTGTGGACCTCCCAGGGCCCGCTCATCGTACGTTTTCTGCACAACCCCAAACCCGTGGCCATCGCCATGCGCGTGGGCTTCTACGCCCCGGTGGCCGTCAGCGCGGCCGGGCGCTGCTTTGCGGCCTACCTGCCTGAGCAGGCCTACGCCCATCTGCTGGACGCCGAACTCGGCACCGACGCCGGGGCCCGGGAGCGCTTCCGCCAGGAACTGCGCGAGACCGTTTCCCGGGGATACGCCCTGCGCACGGAACCCAACAGCAGCATTCCCGGGTCGCAGGCGCTGGCCTGTCCGGTTTTCGACGGCTCGGGGGAGATTGTCGCCAGCGTCCTGCTCATCGGCTTCGAAGGCCGGGAGGGCGGCCCCTCGCCGCAGGTCATCGAGGCCCTGCGCCACGCCGCGCACAACCTGTCCCTGCGCCTGGGCTGGACCGACGAACCGTAGCCGGGCGCCCCGCTACGGGCAAACGACACGTCCGCCGCCGCCTACCGACCTCCAGCGCCAGCCCCCGGCCGACGCCCCGGCCAGCCCCAAGGAGCCCCAGGGCGCCCAGGACTCGGGCGCCGGGGGCGGGAGGGCATCCCCCCCGACGCCCCGGCCCGCCCCGAGGCCGCGGCGGAGCAGGGCAAGGCGTCCATCGCCCTTGTCCGGCGCCGCTTCCGCATCGGCCCCGGGCACCCACGCCGGGCAGCCTGAGCCATTCCGCCGCCGCCGTGGCCGCCCTTGAGGGCGGGGGCCACAGGGCGAGGACGGGCCCGCAGAACTGCTGCACGCGGCGCGCCGTGGTATTCGCCGTGGTCTTTGCCGTGGTCTTCAATACCGCCAACGCCCCGGCGGAGCGCGGATTGGCCGTTTTCGGCGATCCGCCGGACACGCTGTGGGAAAATCGCGTTTTCGGCCTGTGCGGGGTGGAGGATGTGCACCGCCGGAGGTTCGGCGTAACCTGGCTGGGGGGAGGTGGACGGCGCCACGCGCAGACTCTTCCCGCGCCGGGCGCCCGGGGCCGCAACCACGCCGACCCCGCCCGGGGCGGACGGCCCGGGGCCTGGCTGTGAAGCTATGGGCGGCTGTTCACCCGGTGCAAGCCCGTCGTCCGGGATGCGCGAAATCCACCGGCCGGAGGAGAATCCGCGGGGATGCCGGACTGGCCCGGCTAGGTGCCGGGGGTTGGCTCCGAGACCCGGGCATCCCAGCGGAACAGGAACTCGCAACGCGGCGCGCCCTGGGCGATGGTCCGGGAGCGCTCCATGCGCAGGCACGGCGAATAGCCCCGGGCGAAGGCTTCGTCGCGCGAGCAGGACAGGGCCTGGGCCAGCTCCGGGGAGAGGCCCATTTCCGCGATGTACAGCCCGGCGTAGGCACAGCGGGTCACCGTCAGGCGCAGGGTCCGGCCGTCCAGGCGCACGTCCTGCACGTCCAGCGCGCCCCCGGCGCGCCACGCCTCGACCACCCCCGCGAAATGCTCCAGCCCGGGCCCCCCGGGCGCGGCGGCGGCAAAGGCCGCCCCGGCGGCGCGGGCGGCGCGGGCCGTGGCCCGGGCGACGAGGGCCACGGCCTGCGGGCCGGGCATGCTCTCGCACAGGGCGGCGTGGACCTCGGCCAGGATTTCGGCCTCGATGCGGCGGCGCTGGAACTGGGTCACGGCGGGGGCGGGGCTGGCGGTCATGGACGGCTCCTGGACGGGCGAAGGTGCGGGCTGGCGGGCCGCCGGAGCAACCCCGGGGCCCGGCGCCAGGCGGTGCAAACCCCTTGCCTGGGGCAGGGCCTGCATATACCCTGGCGCAAGCGAGAGCAACCCGACCCCTGCGGAGGCCCCATGCCCCTGTTGCGTTTTCTGGCCCTGTTCCTCTTCGCGGCCATCCTGGCCGCGCCCCTGCCCATGCACACCTCGACCTGCTCGGCCCAGGCCCCGGGCACGGCCGACGCGGCGGACACGGCGGCCCTCACGGCGGCCATGCAACGCCGCTACGAGAGCCTGGAAAGCTTCGAGGCCGCCTTCAGCCAGACCCTGGTCAACGCCGCCAGCGGCGAGAGCCGTACGCGCACCGGCACCATCCGCTTCAAGCGCCCCTCGCTCATCCGCTGGCAGACCGTGACCCCCGAGCCGGAACTGCTGGTGGTGGGCGCCCAGGACGTATGGGCCTGGTACGAGCTGGAACAGACGGCCTACCGCTACACCGTGGAGCAGGTGCTCGACTCGCGGACCATGCTGCGCTTCATCGCGGGCAAGGCCCGGCTGGACGAGGACTTCTGGGTCGAGGACCAGGGCGACGACGCGGGGCTGCGGCGGCTGCACCTCATCCCGCGCAAGGCCGAGCCGTCCCTGGTGGAGGCCACGGTCTGGGTGGATACCGGGCGCACGGTGATGACGCGCATGGAGCTGGTGGACTTTTTCGGCAACGTCAACGCCGTGAGCCTGGAAAACCTGGCCTTCGACGTGCACATCCCGGCGGAGGTGTTCGCCTTCGCCCCGCCCAAGGACGCCGACGTGTTCGACAACCGCGACAAGGGCGCCCAGGGCGTGGAAAACCTGGGCCAATAGCCCGGGGCCCGGCGGGGAACCGGCGGCGGCGCGCCGCCCGGGCGCGCAGGGCGCGGGCCGCCAAGGCGCGGCCAGGGCGCGGGCGGGGGAACGCCCCCTGCCCGGCGGAAGGCTGCGTCAGCCGCGCCGCCCCGGCTTGGCCGCGCCGCCGCCGGGCCGCCCCCCGGTCCGGCCTCCGGCAGTGCGGCCGGAATCCTTCCTGTCCTTGTCGGGGCGGGTGCCCCGGCCCTCGCGGCCGGGCGCCCGGCCGCCCTCGCGCCCGTGGGCGCCCGCGGCCTCCCGCGGCGGCGCCGGGGCGCCCGCGCCGTCGGGCCCGGGCTCCAGGCCCACGGCCCGCAGCAGGGCCCCGGCCTCGCCGGGAGTCAGAACCCGGGCCCGGCCCTCGGGCAGCTCGCCCAGAAGCAGGGGCCCCAGGGCCACGCGCGTGAGGCGCAGCACGGTCAGCTCCGTCTGACGGCACATGCGCCGGATCTGGCGGTTCACGCCCTGGGTCAGGGTCATTTCCAGCAGCGTGCCCCGGGGGGTGTTTTCCAGAACGCGCGTAGGCGCCGGGGCCAGGACCTGGCCGTCGTCGTCCAGGGTCATGCCCCGGGAGAACAGTGCCAGGGCCGCCGGGGGCACCGCCTCGCGCACCAGCACATGATAGACCTTGGGCAGATGCCAGCGCGGGTGGGTCAGGCGGTTGGCCAGCTCGCCGTGGTCGGTAAGCAGCAGCAGACCCTGGGAAAAATAGTCCAGCCGCCCCACGGGATAGAGCCGCGCGGCGCCGAAGGTGTCGCCCAGGACATCGAGCACCGTGGTCCGGCCCTGGGGGTCGCGGGCCGTGGTCACCACCTCGGGGGGCTTGTTGAGCATGACCAGGGCGTGGGCCCGCGCGCCGGGCACAGGCACGACCACGGGCCGCCCGTGTACGGCCACCGCGTCGCGCGCGGGGTCGATGCGCAGGCCGGGGCTGTCCACGGGCTGGCCGTTGACCGTGACCGCTCCGGCAGCCACCAGTTCGTCGGCCGCGCGGCGCGAGCAGACCCCGGCGTCGGCCAGGGCCTTGTTGATGCGTAGCAGGGCGGTAGAGCCCGGGGCGGAATCCTGGGCGGCGCCCGGAGCGGGCGCGCCCGCAGGGGAGGGCACCCCCGGCTCCCGCCGGGGGCGTGTGCGTTGCGTCATGGCGCGAAACTAGACGCGAACGACCTTGGTGGCAAGCTGAAGGCTGGTGACCACGTCGAGCATGTTGGTGGTCTGGCCCACGGCCTTGCGCTCCAGCAGGCCAAAGAAGTCCAGGCAGGTGCCGCAGACCAGGATGGACACCCCGGCGTCGGCCAGGGCCAAAAGCTTCTCGAAGGCCGGATGCCCGGGCACGGTCATCCGCACCGCGCCGTTGACCAGCACCAGGCGCCACAACTCCTCGCC
>Ga0172382_10004265_pt1 | contig 21999 bp, 21 predicted proteins | sample Leawel138RmetaG_FD_122245 | JGI IMG/M metagenome (GOLD analysis project Ga0172382, IMG submission 122245) | Leachate microbial communities from a municipal landfill in Southern Ontario, Canada - Leachate well 138R metaG | ecosystem: Engineered > Solid waste > Landfill > Unclassified | place... | reverse complement strand
GGGCTCACTTGATGACATCACCCCCTTAAGCGACCAGTACGCGCTTGCAAAGAAGTTCCCGCACGCCACGCTTAAAGTACTGAATAATGTCGGGCACTTAACCCACTACGAAACCCCAGAAAAAGTCGCCCGATTAATTCAGGCGTTTAGCAAGTCGGTGTAAATCGCTTCGAAGCGTTTCAGCGTGCTTTGTAGGTCGTGCGTTTTCGCAATCGCCAAACTTTCCTGACTCATCTCTTCACGAAGAGCTTCGTCTTGAACAATCGTCAAAAGCGCATCGGCGATCATTTCATCGTTATCTTGTTCTACCAAGTACCCGTTGCGTTCCGTCTGACATAATTCGCTCAACGCACCAGCATCAACTGCAACCACAGGCTGTCCGCTCGCCATTGCTTCGAGCGTTGCAATACTCTGCAGTTCAGCAGGTGAGGGCATGCAAAATACCGTTCCTACCTTATGAAGCGTCACTAGATCTTCATCGCTTACCCGTCCCGTAAGGGTAACATTCCGCTCAACCCCGAGTTCATGTGCCAGGTTTTTAAGAAGGGGGCGCTCAGTTCCATCACCCACAATAAGAAGGTGCACGTGCGGCATAACGCTCTGCACCCGTACAAAAGCGCGCATCAATACCGGAAGGTGCTTTTCAGCGTCAAGCCGTCCAACGTAGCTGATAATCGGCTGATCTTTCGGAAGATGGAACCGCTCGTAAAGCTCATCGGGTGCCTGTCCGGGGGTAAACCGTGAAAGGTCGATCCCATTCGAAACAGCCTCCATCGGAGTATCGATCTTCTCTACATTAAACATATCAATCGCCGACTGCGTTGGCATGGTAATATAATCAGCCTTTGAATGAAAACGAGCGCCATATGCTTTCAAAATGTAGTTAATCGGGCGCGAAACCGGTGCGAGAAGTCGCAAGTTATCCATGAGGTTTTCGGGCATTGCGTGGTTTGTCGTAACAATGGGAATACCATACTTGTTACCATACTTCATTGCTGCTTGGCCAATCCACATAAGCATCTGAATATGAATGACATCGGGATCAAAATCTTCGATGATTTTCTTCACTTCTCGTGATGGGTTCAAAGAAATACGGAAGTTCTGATAAAAAGGGAAGGGCACCGAAACAGTGCGGACAATCACATGGTTGTCATCGACTTCCTTGCAGCGCTTACCAGTCTGACTTGGTGCGATAACAAGCACCTCATGACCGTGCGCGGCCAAGCCACGTGCTAAGTTGCGACTAAACGTGGCAACACCGTTGATAGTCGGGTAGTGTAAATCCGACGCAATTAGAATTTTCATAGACTCTGTGCGTAAGTATAGCATAATACACAGCTATTGCAAATTTAACTCATTTATGATATAATACCAACAACTTCGGTTGTACCTATTCATACCTTCAAACGGAAAGGACCTCAGATGGATATTCTACGAGAGGTTTTATTGCCAGCCCTTGTAGCGCTCACCACAATGATGGCGGGACTCGGGTACTGTCTCGGGACACTCCTTACGAGCATCCACGAGCCGTTCAACCACTGGAAAATAACAAATCCAATTCAAGACTGGATCCGGTGGTGTCCAATATTCGTACAGATGGCCTTTTGGCCGCTGTTCGTCGCCCTCTGGGGTATATCTGGATGGCTCGGCGCAAAACGCTGGGAGGCGTACACCTCTCATGAGATGCGCGTCGAGAGTGAACTCTGGGCAATGCATCGAAGGCGCGATGTAGTGATTTACTACACAGTTCCGTCTCCGCGCAAGTGGAGAAAATACGGACTCGCCGCAATCGAGTTTGAAGAGGGGTGTCCAGCACCCTAAGTCAACTTGAAGTTCCCTCTGGAACGCGGTGCCGTAAAAGGCCTCGTTCCAGGGGGCCTTTTGCTATTCTGACACCTCTCAGATGATATACTGAAGCTATGAAAGTCCTCTTCGATGCCCGCTATACCCGCACCGACTACCACGACGGCATTAGCCGTTATTCAGCAGAGCTTGGCACCGCACTGTCTCAACTCACCCCCGTTACTTTTATTATTTGTGACGACAAACAGAAAAAATGGTTCCCCAAAGATGCTGATTTCATAAAAATACATGCCGGCACCTCACTCAAAGAGCCCTTTACCGCCCTTATGCTGAATAAATACCATCCCGATGTTGTGTACAGCCCCATGCAAACGATTGGCACGTTTGGTCGAAAATACCGCTCGATATTGACGCTCCACGACATGATTTACTATCGCCACCCGCGAGCACCAAAGTTTCTACCACTTCCAGTGCGAATTGGCTGGTGGCTCTACCATCAAGCATATTTCCCGCAGCGCTGGCTTCTGAAAGGCGGCGACCTTATTACCACCGTAAGTCAAACATCGGCGCAAGATATTCGTGACGCACATATGACAAAACACCCCCTCCATGTTGTCTATAATGCACCGCAACGTTTTAAAAAATATCCTGTTACTTTTAAGAAGAAAGTAACAAATATTATCTATATGGGTTCGTTCATGCCGTATAAAAACGCCGAGACGCTCATTAAGGCAATGCAGTGGCTTCCCGGCCGAACGCTCCACTTACTAAGCCGCATTAGCCCGGCACGGCAAAAACAGCTTGAAGCGCTCATTCCCGCGCAGGCAAAGGTACGTTTTCATAATGGGGTCAGCGATGATACCTACGAGAAGCTCCTTGCTGGTAACGCCGTTCTTGCCACCGCCAGCCTCGATGAAGGCTACGGCATTCCCGTCGCCGAGGCGCTCGCCATGGGGGTTCCGGTAGTTGCGAGCGATATCCCTATTTTTCACGAAGTAGGCGGGGATGGGGCGCTCTATTTCGACCCACACAACCCCGAAGCTTTTGCCGCACAGGTGCGACGTCTCGACGACACAGCCCTCCGCACAGCCCAGATTAAAAAAGGCCTTAGGCATATTCAGCAATTTAATTGGAAGCACTCAGCCCAGACGCTCTTCGCAGCAATCAAAGAAGCCCAAGAAAACCACCGTTAACCTCAAGATGCTATCTGTTACAATAAGTAGATATGGCCACGAATAAAAAGAAGCAAACGCAGCCCAAGGCGATCGTCAATCGCCGCGCTTCGTATGATTACGCGCTCGACGAGACAATAAGCACGGGCATTGTTTTAAATGGACGCGAGGTGCGTGCTGCCCGTGACGGCCGCGTGCAACTCAAAGGTGCCTTTGTCACGCTTCGTAATGATGAACTCTGGCTTAACAATGCAAGTTTCAGCCTCCACCTTAATTCAAAAGGGGTGAACGACACCACTGTTGATACCACCGCCCGAAAACTTCTTGCGCACCGTAAACAAATTGACGAACTTGCCGCAAAGAAACAAGCAGGGATGTCTATCGTACCACTCCGGCTTATTACTGCTGGTCGGCATATTAAACTCGTCATCGCACTCGGTAAGGGTAAGAAAAACTACGACAAACGCCAAACCATTAAACGCCGCGATCAAGAACGCGACTTCGCTCGACGGCTCAAATAGTTGCGCGCCTCGTAGTACAATATAGATATGAAGTTATACTCATGGAACGTCAACGGCATTCGCGCCGTTATCAATAAAGGTGCTTTTCAAAGCTTTATCGCCGAGCACCAACCCGATATTCTCTGCCTTCAGGAAACAAAGGCAAAACAGGGGCAGGCAGAAATCGACCTCCCCGAATACCACGAATTCTGGAATAGCGCCGATAAAGCCGGCTACAGTGGCACCGCCATCTTCAGTAAAGAAAAGCCACTCCAAGTCATCAACGGCTTTGCCGATGACCTCGCTGAAAAATACGGCTTAGCAGGCGACAGCTACGGCGACCCGACTAAAGAAGGGCGCGTCATCTCGGCAGAGTTTCCTGAATTCTGGGTCGTAACTGTATACACCCCCAACTCAAAAGGCGACCTCAGCCGCCTCGAACTTCGCTATAAACAATGGGACCCAGCTTTCCTCGAGCACCTTAAGGAGCTTGAGAAAACAAAACCCGTCGTCTTTTGCGGCGACCTCAACGTTGCGCACCAAGAAATTGACCTCGCCAACCCAAAGCCTAACGTTGGTAAACATGGCTTTACTGTTGAAGAGCGCGAAGGGTTCGATAACTTCGAGCAAGCAGGCTTCATTGACACCTTCCGCAGCGCCTACCCAGACAAAACCGGCGCCTACAGCTGGTGGACCCACTGGGCGAACGCTCGAGCGCGCAATGTCGGCTGGCGGATTGATTATTGGCTCGCAAGCAAAGCTATCGCCGAGCGTATCAGCACCCCTCAAATTCACCCCGACGTTATGGGATCAGACCACTGTCCGGTCAGTATCGAGATAAACTAGCGTCCGCTGGGTTTTCATTGTATAATATTGCAATGGACGATTCTTCAAAACCTCGAAAATTTGCTGCATTTGACATTGACGGAACCTTATTTAGAAGTGGGCTGTACCGTGAAGTTTTCTACGAACTGTACAAAATGGGCGTGCTTCCTTCAGATTTAACCCAACAAACCACCGAGAAACACCGCCTATGGCGCCACCGTATTCACGGCAACGCTTTTGAAGAATTTGAAAAGATTATGGTCGAAGGAATGGACTCCTATCTGCCAAAACTCCGCGTCTGCGACTACGACGAAGCAGTGCACCGCGTCCTTGATAAAAAGGCCGAAAACATCTACGTTTACACCCATAAACTCCTCCGTAAACTCCAAGACGAAGGTTACTTCACCATCGCTATTAGCGGCTCCCAGCAAGAGCTCGTTGAGCCTTTTGCGCGTCGCAATAACTTCGATGCCTGGATCGGACAGCAATGGGAACGTGGCGATGAATATTTCACTGGTACAGTTACGAAAACACACACCGGCAAAGACCAGATTCTTCGAGAACTCGCCAAAGAGCACAACCTTACCTTTGAAGATAGCTATGCCGTAGGGGACAGCAACGGTGATAGCGGTATGCTCTCGGTTGTGACGCACCCAATTGCTTTCAACCCAACCCAAGAACTGCTCGACAAAGCGCTCGAAAATAAATGGAAGGTTGTGGTCGAGCGTAAGAATATTGGTTACGAATTAGAAACGGGGGATGATGGACTTTTCGTACTGGCTAAAGCAGACCGCTACTAAACCGCTCTTTCCTGATATTGCCTGGAGTAAACCCGAGCAACGATCGCAAGCGGGAAAGCTTGGGATTATTGGTGGCAATAAACTCGGTTTTGCTGGAGTAGCTGAAGCATACAGCGTCGCCAACCAAGCGGGTGTCGGTGCAACACGGGTAATTCTCCCCGATATCTTAAAGAAAACGATTCCCGCCAGTATGACTGACGCGCTTTTTGCCCCTACAAACGCTTCAGGAAGCCTCTCGGCCGAGGCAAAGGGAAGTCTGCAGACGCTCGCCCAATGGGCAGACGGTATCCTCCTCATTGGCGACGCTGGACGAAGTAGCGAGACGGCAATTTTATACGAGCAATTTATTCACGATTACGCTGGTCCTCTCACTATTACTCGTGATGCAGTTGACCTTGTGAAGAATAGCGCGCCGCTTCTCGTGGACCGTCCAAACACGCTTCTTATTGTATCGTTTGCACAACTCCAAAAACTTTTTCAATCGGTATACTACCCGAAAGTGCTTACTTTCAGTATGCAGCTCAGCAACCTTGTCGAGGCACTTCATAAGTTTACTATTACGTACCCGGTAGCGCTCGCCGTCCTTCATAAAGATACGTTCATCATTGCTCATGACGGAACCGTCGTCACAATGCCGTGGGAAAACCCAATGGCCATCTGGCGCGGTGCAGCAGCCACCAAAGCAGCAACCTACTGGCTCTGGAGTCCTACAAAACCCCTCGAAGCAACCGCCACGAGTATTATCGACTGATTCGCCTGATATTTCGAATGCGACCAGTTAAATCGAAAGGTCGAACGGATTGAAATTCGTCTTTGCGTCGCGCGCATCCACACCTTCGCGTTTTTTAAGAAAGGCGATAACGCGATAAGTGACAGGCAGGAATACCACCTCAACCAACACTTTGAACACCCAGCCAACCGCTATGTATATCAGCATTTCGTCGCCGCTAATGACACCACCAAAGGCGATGAGACAGAAAATAATCGTATCAAAGAACTCACCAACAATCGTCGAGCTAATAAGGCGAAGCCAAAGTTTCTTGCCCTTCGTTTTCACCTTCATCTTGGCTAAAACATAAGAATTTAAGAATTCACCCACTAGGTACGCCACTAAGCTTGCAACAACAATGCGCGGGAAGAACCCGAGAACCGCTTCAAAGGCCGCTTGATCGTTATACCCGTCGGCAGGAGGTAAATAGCGCACCACCGTAAAGCAAAAGACCGCCAGAAGCATCACTCCAAAACCAGTCCAAATAGCCCGCCGCGCATGCTTATATCCGTACACCTCGGTGAGGACATCGCCAAGAATATACGCAACAGGGAAGAGAATTGCCCCGCCATCAATAATAATCGGACCAAAAGCAATTAACTTCGTTGCTGCAAGGTTCGAGATTAAAAGCGTCGCCGCAAAGAGGGCGACAATGATGTCAAAATATTTAAATGATCGTTTCATAGATAACCTTGGTGGGCGAAGAGGGACTTGAACCCTCACTCTCGTAATGAGAACCAGATTTTGAGTCTAGCGCGTCTACCGATTCCGCCACTCGCCCATATTGTCAATTCGCGCAGGCGCGTCTACGCATGTTACGTAATCCGCCACTCGCCCATATTATGAATACACAAACGGCGTCTACATATGTTACGTAATCCGCCACTTACCCATATCACCAAAGTATTGTACAATAAAACGGAGTAATAATACAGATATGAATCCGCAAAATGGTAGCCAGAGTGGGGGTGTGCCGAATCCTCCCGGGTCGCAAGACCAACAGTCGGCAACTGCAAACGTTATCCGTTCGCAGATTAATGCCCTATATGGTGACGAGCCTGTTGCGACCCCTCAGCCACAGCCAGCCCAGCAAAATAACGCTACGTCTTCTTACGCAACTCAAAATGATGAAGTAGAAAACCCGTACGACCGTACCCACACGCCACACCCACAACCGCAAGCCGAGCAGTGGAAGGCATACCACTCAGCGTGGCAAGATTACTACCAAAAATACTACGAAGGTTACTACGGACAGCAACAAAAGCAGGCTGAAGCACAACGCATACAGCAAGAGGCTTCAACAAACGCTACCCAACGGACAAACATTTTCGGCAGCTCAAATATTGAAACCCCTCCCGCAGAAAGCGCCACCGAGCAGGGGAGTCGCAACCCAAGTTCATACATCGACGACACGTCCACAAAAGATCAGGCGCTCTTCGAGCTCCGTCAAAAACTTCTTGGCAGCGTCCGAAAACAAGCAAAGAAAATTCGTCGAAGTAAGCACTTCATGCCAATTGCTGCGGCACTCGTCGTTGTTCTGGTGTTCGTATTTATTCAATACAACCGTGTTTTTATCGCCACGGTTAACGCCTACGTTTCCCCCGGGGCAATCGATCCGCAAAATATCGTTCTTGACCCAGGCAGCTCCGAGGAAGTCGGTCCCGATCCTCGCCTTATCATTCCAAAGATTAACGTCGACGTTCCCGCTATTTATGGCATCGGAGCCGACTATGATTCGCAAATGGCCGCAATGCAGAAGGGCGTTGCTCACTTCTCGATTCCTGGCGCAAACAGCCGCCCTGGCGAGATGGGTAACACCGTCCTCTCGGGGCACAGCAGTAATGACCTTTTCGACCCCGGCGATTATAAATTCATTTTCGCCCAACTTGATAAACTCGCTATCGGTGACACCATTTATGCCAATTACGAAGGGGTTCGTTATACCTACATTGTCACCAAGAAAGAAGTCGTAAAGCCGACCGACGTTCAGGCCCTTGTTTACCCAACAACAAAACCTGTCATGACCCTTATTACCTGTACACCCCTTGGCACTTCGCAAAATCGTCTTCTCGTTACCGCCGAACAGGTAAGCCCAGACCCGGCCGCAGCCAGCGCTGCCCCTGAAAGCTCTGATACAGGTGAAAACGCCTCGATACCCGGCAACTCACCAACACTCTTTGAGCGGCTCTTCGGCGCTCGCTAAAGTACGCTCGATTTACTCAATACTAGCTAAGAATCATCTTTACGCGCTGAAGGTGATACCCGGCGTCGTCTTTACCGACTGCGTAAAAGAAGCGTCCATTTTGACTGAGTGACGCGTCAAACCCTGGGGCAACTTCCATAATAGGGAATACGTTACTTCCATTGAAATCGCGCATCACAAGCGTCGTTCCATCATTAGACCAAAGGTGTGCTTGATCGAGCCAATGAAGGTTAGGGGTTGGCGCATCAGCAGTGCTCGCTGAAATAGCCCCCTGTGAAAGGCGCTTATATTCCACTTCATAGCTTGCAAACGCATCACCCGATTGCACATAGAGGTATTCGCCCTTACTACTAAACGACAGCGCCGATACTGCTCCTGTCAACTTGAACTGCGCGTATCGCTTTAAGCTACTTGCATCCTGAGAGCTTGAACCTGGATAGCTGCCTTTAAGAACGATTACCGAATTTCCCTCGGCGACCGCTACAAAATAGTCACCATAATACTGTGTGATGGCTATTTTAAGCGGAACGTCTTGTGTCATTGCACTCGTGCGAACAATATGGGATGATTCATCACCATCACGGTATACACCAGCGACACGCTTTGAGGCATCATTAGGGTCAATGCCAACATAGCTGAGTACCGCGTTGTTATAAATAGCGAAAGACTCTACATGGGTAACAAAACCTCGAGAGAGCGTCTCTGCCGATAAGTCGATACGACGAAGCGTACCGTCGTCGGTAAGCCCATAGAGCACCTTGCCATTCGTACCAGCAAACTGAAGGTCCTTAAAGTTCGCACTCAATAGCTGCGTAACGTTTACTGCCTGTGCGCTATTCTGCGTATCAAGAACGAGCCATTCCGTTTTGCTGTCATATAGGTGCTTGACGAGTACGTAGCGTCCGCCGCTATCCCACGCATGAATCGCGTAAGAGTGGGTAATTCCCTCGGTTGCACCTTCGCTGATTTTATCTGCAGGAATGGTCAGTTCAGTTGACTTCACCGTTTCCGAACGCAAATCAACCAGCCAAAAAGTAGGCGCATCAGCCTTTTCCTGGGCAAGTGCCCATTTATTATCCGTCGAGAACACCATACTATTCAATGTAGCGTAGGTAGCAACGGAAGATACAGGGCGATCATTTGGCACAAGGCGTGCGTAATCAAGCCACGTCAGTGTCCCCGCGGCGATACCAATTGTTCGCTGCCAATCTTGGTAGCCTGCTTTAGTCATTTTAATGTCGTGCGTGCCCGCAACAACCGTCTGTTTTGTCGCCGTACGGCTTCCGATGTGTAATCCGTCGACATACACGTCGGCACCATTTGGACGCGAATCAAACTGAAGAAGCGCCCCTTGCTCAAGGCGCCCGTTATTACTATCGAGGCGGTACCCCAACATAAAGAGGATTGCAGCCGAAGCAATAATAATTACTGAAAGCGTCGCAATACTCGAGAGGAGAATACGACGAATAATGAATTGTCTTTTGGTGGGTTTCTTAAACATACGCTTACCAGTAGAGTATAGCAAAGTATTGTTAAGTAATCATTAAAATAGACTTGCATAAGCGTCTTGATGGCACTAGTATAGAGAGTAACACGGCGTGGGAATTATCGACTATTTTCACCTGTAATAACATGCGAGAACCTGCGAGGAACTTTTATTCATGGCACCACACAAAACTGTCACCATCAACGGACGTCTGTACGACGCTGTTACTGGTCTGCCTGTCGAGTCGGTCACTGTTACCAACCCAGACAAGACCCCAATTAAGAAAAAAGCCGAAACACCGGCTACCCCTAAAAAAACAGCTCCGGCATCATCTCGTGGACGTACGAGTACTGATGTTATTGAAAGCTCAACGCAACGCTCTAAAACCCTCGCTCGTCGTATTGCTAAAAAGCCTGCGACACCAAACCGCCCTATTACAAAACGCCAAGCTCCCGGCAAACACATGGATATTGCACGAAGTACTCGCGTTGCGAAGTTTGCCGCTAACCCTGTTACTGTCGAAAAACCTGTAACGCCAGCTGCGAAAACTCCCGCAACAAAGCTCGCACCAAAACCGGTTACCGCAACCGCCAAGGTCGCTCCAAAAGCAAAGGCAGCCGCTGTCAGCGCAGCACTAAAACCAGCGCCAAAGCCAGTGAAACGTGCCGAGGTTGCTGATCGCCCTGCGCAAACACACCCTCTCGCTAAGCGCGCACTTGCTCGTTCAACCCCGAAGAAAAAACCAACCCCCGCAGCAAAGCCTGCTTCAGCAAAAGAGGTGAAAGACGCGCAAATTGCCAAGGCACTCGCTCCAACACCAAAGCCGAAAAAGACTCGTAAGCGCATCATGAAAGATCACCCAGCGCTTCGCCGGAGCTTTATTGCCGGTATTATCATTCTGGTTGTTGCCCTTGGGCTTTTCGCTGCTTGGCGTCTCATTCCAACTATTTCAGTAAGTGTCGCTGCGGCACAAGCAGGTATTAGCGCAACTTATCCGGAATACACCCCTGACGGCTACTCACTGAGCCAACCCGTGACTTTCAGTGAAGGTGAGGTTGATCTAAAATTCACCTCACACAGTAATGATAACTACTATGTCATTACTCAAACCCGCAGCTCATGGGACTCATCAGCGGTACTTGATAACGTCGTTACGCCTGTAGTGGGGCAAGATTACACCACCACGAAAGAGCGTGGACTCACTATTTACACTTACGACAATAGTGCAGCTTGGGTAAATGGCGGCATTCTCTACAAGATTGACAGCAAGGCGCCACTTTCCGGCGATCAAATTCGCAAAATTGCTACGAGTTTATAGCATCCCTTTGCCGAGTAGAAAGCAAGCATCTTTCCTACCTTTTCAAAGAACACTTTCGCGTAACCAATAAGCCCTAAGGCGTAGAGACCCTTAGGGCTTATTGCGTGAAGCAAGTTTCGTGAAAACGGTAGGAAGATGCTTGCTTTATCTACCTCGAGAGAAGTGCTATAATAAGAAGCAATTATGACAGAAATTCGATCCCGTTTTGCGCCGAGTCCAACTGGCTTCATGCACGTCGGTGGTGTACGCACCGCTCTTTTCGCATGGCTTTTGGCACAACAATCAAAAAAGGTAAATGGTAAGGGCACCTTCATTCTTCGTATCGAAGATACCGACAAAGTCCGTGAAGTAGCAGGCAGCATTGAGCAGATCGAAAGCAGCCTGAAGTGGCTCGGTATTCACTGGGACGAAGGCATCGACCAAGGTGGTCCGCACGCACCATACAAACAATCTGAACGTCTCGCTATCTACAAAGAGTGGGCGCAAAAACTCATCGACAATGGACGCGCTTACGCCGACCCGTACACTCCCGCAGAACTTGAAGCGTTCCGCGAGCAGGCGAAAGCCAATAAACAGCCGTTTCTTTTTCGTAACCATCGACCAGAAAACCCACCTGCATGGGATGGCACACAGCCACTCCGTTTTAAATCAGACCCGAAAGCGTATGCTTGGACCGACGCAGTCATGGGGCCGCTTGCAGCGGCGAGGATGCAATCGATGATTTTATTCTTATTAAAAGCGATGGATATCCAACCTATAATTTCTGCCACATCATTGATGACGCACTTATGGGCATTACTCACGTCCTTCGTAGCCAAGAATTCGTTAGTTCAACACCAAAATTCCTTAACCTTTACGAAGCGCTCGGCGTAGAACGTCCAACACTCGCGACCCTTCCGTTCGTCATGGCAATCGACGGTAAAAAGAAACTCGGTAAACGCGATGGTGCCAAGGATATTCTCGAATACGGAAAAGAAGGCTACCTTCCTGAGGCAATGGCAAACTTCCTCGCGACACTTGGCTGGAACGACGGCACCGAACAAGAAATATTTACGATGGAAGAGCTTATCGACAAGTTCTCGCTTGATCGTGTTCAGAAAAGCCCAGCTCGTTTTGATGAGCAACGTCTTTTATGGCTCAATGGTCAGCATATTCGCGCCCTCAGCCTCGACGACCTCTACGAAAGGATAGAGAACTTCTGGACAGATGCCGCTAAAGCAACCAGCGAAGAGCAGAAGAAGCAAGTGCTTGCCCTCGTACAAGACCGCCTAAAAACACTTACAGACCTCCCGGTACTTACCAGCTACTTCTTCGAGGAGCCAGCACCACAATGGGAAATGGTTTCGAGTAATAAGCAACTCAAGAAACTTTCAACTGATGATATTCGCGGGCTTCTTACTGCCACCGAAACAGCGCTTGAAGCGTCAGAATTCACCGCTGAAGCAATTCAAGACACCCTTAATACACTCCTTGAAACGACCGGCCAAAAGCCAGGTATCCTTTTCAGCCTTATTCGTTTAGCACTTTCTTGGGCGCCGTTTAGTCCTGCGTTAAACGATACGATCGCCGTGCTCGGTAAAGAAACTGTTCTTGGGCGGCTTCGGGTTGCCCTCGAGAGCATTTGAAAAGCATACGCTTTTTCGATATAGTAACTCTATGATACATAAACGGTGGGAACGTACAAGATCTGGTTTTACGATTGTTGAACTTCTTATTGTTATCGTGGTTATCGCCATCCTCGCAGCAGTAACTATCGTCAGCTATAACGGTATTCAGGCTCAAGCCCAAAACGCAAAAGTACTGAGCTCGATAGATGCCTACACAAAAGCTCTTAGACTCTACAAGGCACAGAACGGCACATACCCTTCGATTGTGGAGAGTGAAACACAGAGTGCCACCATGGCATGTCTCGGCTATGCTAGTGACTTCCCTGCAAATAGCACTTACCCTGCGGGAGGTTGCTATGTGCACCCGGCCGGATCTATCGATATACGAACTTCAACCTCACTTATGAACGCCCTCGCCCAAACAACGAGCAATTTACCATCGGCTACACTCCCATCGGTTACTTTAACGACCAACCAGTCCATTAGGGGCTTTCTTTATATGAGAATAGGTGACACCGCCGTCGTTGAATATATACAAAAAGGTGACGTCGATTGCGCTCGGGGCTCAAAATCCTATAATGGCTCGAGTTTTCCTAATATGACCGACTGCATGATTGCACTTGACTAACATTTGAAGTGGCAATCTTACTCTCGTATAAACGCCTTTCGTCCTTTTGGACTCATCAGTATATTTTACAAATATAGAGGCAAAGGGCCGACGTTCCGAAGGGGATACCTTCGTACTAGTCGGCCCGTCACAGCATGAACTCCTTACTCTGAGCGGTTCTTCAATTCGTCCGCCAGACTTGACAGACAGGCAGCCAACTGCGCGTCCGTCAAGGCAGACGGGTCGTTGCAGTCGACATTTGCGGGAGTAGACGGCGGTACGTCCGACCCCTCGTTCGAATCCTTCGGCGTGTCAACTGTCTGGTTCAGGTCGATGTCGACGATCTTCGGCTGAATCCGAGCGTCAACGTCAACGTCGATGCGATACTTCACTCGACCCTGAACCTCGGCAAACACCTGCCACTGCGTATCCGTCACCGGCAAGAATTCGACCACCCCTCCATTGGCGTTATCGCCGCAGAAGTTCGTATCGACTTCACACACCGTTGACTTCACTCGCGCCAGCAAGTCATCGAGGTTCACCACGCGCGAATCGTCCTCGTTCAACACGTAGACGACCTGCTCGTTGAGCTTCGATGCCGATACCTCGTCTGCAGAAACCACCGAATAGGCGATCAGCGTCTGAGAATCGGTCGATTGCGGCCTCAGCGGCGTCACCCAGTAGAGACGACCATCTGCCTCACTCTTCATGAGGTAGTTGGTGTTGTTGCCCGACTGGGATGCCACATCAGTTGCATCGAACCCGAAGCCCTCGTTCACACTCTGCCAGTAGCCAGCCGACCAGTCGAGCGCATTGCGCTGGTTGTCCACCAGCCGCTCCGCGTACACTGGGCCAGGGAAGTCCCCCGGCTGCACATCAGCGAAAAGTTCGGTGACCGGTTCGCCGCTTCGCGACCCCCGAATCGTCACCACTCCCGCCGAGGCATCGGCCGTCTGCATGTCATAGTGCGACAGCTGCACACCCGGAATCACCACGACCGGTTCATCGCCGTCGCAGTACCCCCACATGTCGCTCTCGTTGTAGAAGAACGACGGATAGGTTCCCGCCACAGCGTTCCACAGGTTGTTACCCGGCCACATACCTCCGAAGGTCTTGTGGATGGCGTAGTCACCCGTGAAGCGGCATGCACCGACGCGGTCTCCCGTGCCGTTCCATGTCGCAATGCCGTAGATGTACTGCCGGTTGATGCCGTTGCGAATCGCTGTCCACTGGCCGCCACCGTCCTCACCGTAGATGTAGGTGATGGTGTCGTCCATGAGGGAGGTGTTGTTGATCGCGTCACCCGTCTTCTTCATGACGTTGAATGCGCCCGTCGCCGAAGCGACACGCGGCACCCAACCCGAAGGCAGGCTTCCTTGTTCAACATCCACCTCCAGCGTTCCGTTATTGCTGTACTTGGCGAGCATCGAAGGCAGCGCTTCGGGATCCTCGACCTTGAGGGTCGTTGTCGTCAGATAGTAATCCGACGCCAGGATACCGTGCGTCACCCCCTTGGTGATACCGAGCGCGACCGCCCCCACCACCATGAGGATGGCTAGAAGCCACGCCATGGCAGCAGAACCAGAGTTCTTGTCGTATGCGAGCTTCAGGCCCATTGCCGAAAGCAGCACAGCGAGCAGAATCCAGAAGAATGGTGTCGGCAAGCCCCCCGGAAAGAGGGCACCTTGAATCATTCCACCGGTATCACGCCACACGACCGCGCCACCATCCCAGAAGATGACGGCGATGAGCCAAAAGATACCCCAGATCACCGCAAGGATCGCCAGGATTGCCAGCGCCCAGAGGAGCGGAACCCACAGCCATGCGCTGCTGGGTCCGTTCTTGAAACGACCGGAGTTCTCCGGTTCGTAGTACCCATAAGAATTGCGCCTATTGGCCATTTCATTCCTTACTGTAGAGGCATTAACCAGAAATATAGAGAAAGTTGTTCGTTTTAAGCTGCGCGGGCTGCGGCTCAAAAAAATGAACACACACCCATAGTTATATATTATACCACAAATTGTTAAAATAATCAACTGGAAAAGTGCCTCTCGCCTCTGCTATACTATGCTTATGTTTAAACGAAAACAGCCTTCGGTGACGTTTGAAATGGATGGCCCGCGAAAGGGGAACTGGTTCAAACAACACAAGAAGCTCACTATTATTCTTGCAATCGTTGCCGTTCTTTTAATTGGTGGGGGAGTGACGGCGTTTTTCCTCGTTAATCAAAAACCAGCCGAACACGCAAAAGTCGCAAGCACTTCGAAGAAAAAAGCCGAACCAGAGCCAGTACACTATTATTCACTTCTCACAGGCAATGAAGTTGAAAGCCGCGAAGCAACCACACAACCCGTGACCGCTATCATGATTGAAAATAGCCCCGATGCGCGGCCACAATCTGGCTTAAAAGAAAGTGGCGTGGTGTTTGAAGCAATCGCCGAGGGTGGCATTACTCGTTTCCTCGTGCTTTACCAAGAACAAAAACCACAGCTTGTTGGGCCAGTGCGAAGCGTCCGCATGTATTACGTCGATTGGCTCGCCGCCTTTAATGCCAGCGTCGCGCACGTCGGTGGAAGTGCCGCTGCACTCGCTGAAGTGCGAAATGGAAACTATCGTGACATTGACCAATTCTTTAATGCAGGAACCTACTGGCGCGCCACTGATCGCTACGCACCGCATAACGTCTACACAAGTTTCAAAAATATCGATGCGCTCAATGAAGCAAAGGGCTATACAAGCTCTGAATTTACTGGCTTTGCCCGAAAAGATAGTACGGCGAGCAAAACACCGAACGCGACAACGATCGACGTCACAATCAGTAGTGCCCTCTACAACAGTCACTACGCGTATAACGCAGAAACCAACACCTACGACCGCTCTCAGGGCGGGGCAGCGCATACCGATAGGGAAGCTGGGCAAATTAGCCCCCGTGTTGTTATCGTCATGAAAGTTGATGAAACGACCGTCATGGAAGATGGATGGCGCCAAAATATCCAAGCAATTGGCAGCGGGACGGCATATATTTTCCAAGACGGCACCGCACAAGAGGTAACTTGGACAAAAAAGGGCCGGGCTGACCAGATCGTATTCACCGACAGCGAAGGAAAGAGCGTACCCCTTGCGCGCGGCCAAACATGGCTCACGGCAGTACCAAACGGCACCGGTGGAGTTTCTTGGCAATGAGCCCGCTCAAGTCAAAACCAGAGCTTGTAAAAGATTTTTTACCGAAATTTAAGCGCGGTATTATTGCGATCATTATCACGCTCCAAGTACTTATTCTCATTGGCCTCGCGGCAGTGCTGCACTCTATCGGCTTCTTTAGCGACAACCCCCTTGGCTTTACCGCGCTGCTTATAGCGCAGAGTATCCTTGGTATTGTTGCCTCGCTCATCATTTACTATTTCGTTGCACGTCCCATTAAATACCTTTTCGCCGCCCTCATTCATGTTGCCGGCGAGCCGACCAACACCACACCACCAAACCCGAACGCAAAACTTTTCCAAAGAACAGGCCTTCGGCCAGCCTTGCAGACCATTTACCAACTCGCTTCAAGTGCAAAAGACCCCTTAACTGAAGAGGGGAGCGCACCAACAAATACCGTCGCCGTTGCGGCTCAGACAACAGCGCCCCTTACCGCAAAGCAGAACCTTTTAAGTACCGCGCTCGACCAATCAATTTGCGGGTTTGTCATTATGAATAAAGAGCGTCGAATCATCTACGCAAGCAAAACGACCCCTATAAAAGTAAGTACCGATGGCGTCCAATCGCTCGACCTCCTCTTCACCGATACCGATACCATTGAAGCGTGGTGGGACGAATGCGAACACAACGCCGTTCACGCCGAGCGAACTTGGGCACGTATCGCGAACAAGCTTCCTAATGAAGAAAATCGCCGTTTCTATGACGTCATCGCTTCGTACAGTAAAGGTTCTGAAAGTGAAATGGTGCTAACACTCATCGACCGTACTCACCTCTACGAAATAGGCGAGGAAGAGCTTGATTTCATTGCTTTCGCTGCCCACGAATTGCGTGGTCCTATTACCGTTATCCGTGGCTATATCGACGTGCTTTCTGATGAACTTTCCGAAACGCTCCAAGATGATCAAAAGGAACTTTTCCGTCGCCTCGCCGTATCGGCCAATCGCCTGTCGGGGTATATCAATAACATCCTCAACACCTCACGCTACGATCGTCGCCACCTGCGTATGCACCTCGCTGAAACAACCATGGGTGCTGTCTACGATACAATTCGTGACGATATGGCGCTACGTGCGCACTCACAGCGTCGCCTCCTGTCAGTGAATATTCCCGATGGTTTACCGACAATCGCCGCTGACACCGCCAGCCTCGGCGAAGTGTTTGGCAACTTAATTGATAACGCCATTAAATACAGTAACGAGGGCGGGACTATTACCGTCACTGGTGTATCAAAAGGCGATAGTGTCGAATTTAACGTTGAAGACCGAGGCATCGGCATGCCTTCAAATGTTGTCAGCAACTTGTTTCAAAAATTCTACCGCTCACACCGTTCACGCGAGACTGTTGCCGGGACAGGTATCGGCCTCTATATCAGTAAAGCGATCGTTGAATCGCATGGTGGAAATATTAGCGTTCGAAGCGAAGATGGCCGCGGCTCGACCTTCACCGTATCACTTCCAACCTATCAAACAGTTGCAGACAAGCTCAAAGAGGGTAATAATGATAACAAAACCGTCATGAACGGTGAAAAAAGCTGGATTAAAAACCACACAATGTATCGAGGCTAGCAGGAGAAACTATGGCAATTAAAACAATTCTTATCGTCGAAGATGATCGCTTTATCGGCGAAATGTATGTACGCAGCCTCAAAAAAGCAGGCTATGAAGTAGACTGGATGGTTGATGGCAACGATGGCCTCATCGCCGCACGCAACAAGCAGTACGACTTAGTGCTGCTTGATGTGATGCTCCCAGAACGGCGCGGCACCGAAATCCTCGAAGCACTTCGAGGAAAAGAAGACCTCATTCCACACTCGAAAGTTGTTGTATTAACCAACTTCGAACAGGACGACGAATCGCGCATGGCTATGGAAGCCCGTGCGAACGCCTACCTTATTAAAGCGGAGATTACCCCGAGCAAGCTCCTTTCAGTTATCGAAAGGCTTGATACCTAATATTCTCACGCGTATGGATAGCAAGCACCAACTCAACGCCCCAAACAATGATTCGCTCAAGACTATCGAGCAAATTTCTGATCGCAGCAGCCTTTCAACGATATATCCGAACGCCCAAAAGGAATGGGAGGGGAAGGACATTCTTTCTACAGAGGAGCGTTCAGCGAAACGTGATAAAGAACAGCTAAAACTTACCACCGCGATTCGCAAGCGCTTTGCCCTTGTTGGGGTGCTGGTACCTATTCCACTCGCACTTGCGGCATGCCTATTGGCAGTTATTGCTACGTACGTCACCATGGAGAACCTCGGCTTTCTCCTTCTCCCCATTATTCTTGGGATTGGTGCCTGGATTCTCGTTTCATACCTCGTCATTCGACAACTCCATGCTATCTTTTACCACCACGCCCTGCGAACCGCACCGTTTGTTGTAATTCTTCTGTGTCTTTTAGGCCTTTCGACGCAGCTCCTCTTTATTCTCTTCCGCCCACTCGGTGCGAATAGCATTATTGGAACCACCCTTGCGGTAAGCGGAGGGCTCTTCATTGCGAGTGTCATCCTAAGCGGTATTCTCTTGCTTCTCTGGGTCTCACCACGCCTCAGGGCGCGCACAAAATTCAACCTCATTGCCGTCCTGGCCGTTGCACTCGTAGCGTCATCCGCCGCCGTCACCCTCATGTAACGACTAGACAAGAGGGGTAGTTTTTGGTAGAATTTACCGAGGTGCACTAGGCCTCATATCCTTCGGATATACAGCCGCATTGCTCGGAAGTAGTTTTCAATGCAAGCATTAAAAACAATACTTCACTCACAATACGGCCTCATCGTCTAACGGTTAGGACACCAGGTTCTCATCCTGGCAATCGGGGTTCGATTCCCCGTGAGGTCACCAAAGAAAGAAGTTCAGGCTTTAGCTTGGACTTTTTTCTTTGAGCGAATTTATTCGCCGGAAGCGAGCCCCAACGGCGGTTCGATAATGCCCGGCAAAACTTGTTTTGCAGACGGCGCATTGCGAAGCATTCCCCGTGAGATCACTCTTTGGGTGAATTTATAAACTATCTCTCGATATTCACAAGTGCATACTATATACTTATGCACAAATGAAGAGGTATATTATTGCAGGCATTACACTTGTAGGATTAGTCCTATTAGGTGCCCTCGCAGGAGGTGATCGACCGTCTAACGTCAACGATACAGCACCCTATGCTACGTCATCAAACAACACACCAGTTGAAAAGATTGAAAAAACTACCCCTACCTGTGACGGTACGGTCATAACAACCGACTGTCGTATCGATGGGGTCGATTACATAACATACATACATCACCCCGCCATAGAAGAAGTGTCCCACACCGAAACCACTACCACATATCGGCAGGAGGTTGCTAGTTATTGTACCCTTTGCAATGACGGGACCTACTCGCCATCATGCGCTACAGGAAGGGGAGCCTGCTCTCACCATGGGGGCGTAGCTCAGTGGAACGCGCCTCGATATCGTAGCGTCCCAGAATATAGCACTAAAATTATCGTTGACACACCAGCCCAAGAAGCCTATTACGAAAAAGTTCCAAAGTAGTACTTGAGATCTTCGCTTCATGCTACACTAAACTCAACCATGAGCACTTTAGACCCGCAAGTCACTCCTGCCGAAAGACATCCTGTTTTCGCTATTTCTACAGTCATTATTCTTATCTTTGCGCCCGTTATTGGACTCATCATGCTTGCCCAGCGAGAACTCACCTGGAAAGCACCGGCTAAAGTTATCGTTGCCATCCTTACCGTACTCTACCTCCCCGTACACGCCATTATCGCCCTGACCATTCTCTATGCGGGTGGGAGTATCAACCCATTACTTCCAAACGACACTATCGCCAAACACTATCTTCAGGAACGGTATCACGAAGAGTTTGTTATTTTGCGTAACACCGGAAGCGATCAGCTCGGTGGTTCGATCAACTACAGTAAGTGGGTATCACCCAAGAACGACCCGGACATTGAGTTCACTATCGGCAAGTGTCTTGCTCGCTGCAAGCCTTACGAATCCACCGAATTCATCGACACCTACCCACAAAAGCGCTGGTCACGCGACCTCACGGAAACCTATAAAGATGCCCTCAGTCTCACTGAAAAACAAAGTATTGTAGTATATGCAAACTCGGGTAAATCTGCCGGAATTGTCGATGCCAATGGGGGAGTGATCCCGAATCTCTATCAATTAACTGCAGCGCAACGCAATACTATTGGCGCAAGCATCTACTTTAATGAGCAGAGTGGCGAATATTCTATGGCAACGCGCCCGATGCACGCCGCACGAATTCTCGCTATCGTAAAGCTCGCTCGAGAAGCAGGAGTAGGGAGTGCGTCAATTACCTACGATGTCAAAACAGACTACCCAACAACCGCCTCGAAATTCTCAAAAGACACCTTCCATTTCACTACCAACAAAGCCTTGACACTTACCGCAACCGAGGACATCTATCCGCTCTTTACCGCACAAACCTCAGGGCGGGGGCTTATAAAAGAAGCGTACACTCTTCATCAAACACAAGTTAACATCAGCAAGCGCCAAACAATGGGGACGGAAGGAAAACCAAGCCCGCAACAAGCCTCAAAGGCGGCACTCGAACTTGAAATCGCCGAGAGAGTCAAAGCGCGTATTACTAGCCGCTACATCCTCCCGCCGTATGTTATCGCGACTATACTCCCCAACGAAACGCCCGACTCGGCCACACTCTATAGCGATATCGACCCAAGCGCCTACTCGGTAGTTATTGCCATTTACAATTACCCGAACGAGACCGTCCCGATAACGAATCAGGGGCATCAAGCACACGCAGAAGCAGTTCGCACCGTCATAAAGGACCTCCTCGTAAACGCGAGCCTCGTCTATAAGTCCGACACCCAGACGTGCGAGGCGAGTGGCATCACCACGACAACCACCCCTGCCGTTACCTGTCGCCTCGAAGAAAATACACCGTAGCTCTTTCGAGCCGCCCCTTCCTCTTGCTATAATTAGTCTATGAAGAGACAAAAAAGAACACTTGCAAGAATCCTCCGTATCGCTGTACCCATCCTTCTTGTCGTCTCTTGGTTGGCCGTAAGTGGCTTCGGCGGGCCTCTTTTTGGAAAAATCAGCTCCGTTGTGAGTAATGACCAGTCGACCTTTCTCCCGAAAAGCGCCGAGTCGACTCAAGTAAATGAACTCCTTACTTCATTCCAAGATACCAATACTATTCCTGCGCTTATTGTTTTCAATAGCGAGTCGGACATCACCGAAACGCAGCTTACCGCAATACAGGAGGCAGCCGCAGTACTTACTAATATCGAGCACTTAGAAGGGGCCGTATCACCACCTATCGTATCTGAAGATAAAAAAGCCGCTATCGTCGTCGCGAGCATGAGTACAGACGGGGAGTACAAAACCTTTGTTGCGCAAATCCGTGAGAAAATTAACAACGCCCAGCTCGATACCCCTTACCATGTAGCGGGTCCGGTCGGGCTTCTCAATGACCTCACGAAAGCATTCGCAGGTATTGATGGACTCCTCCTCGGTGTTGCGCTTGCGGTCGTATTTATTATCCTCCTCCTCGTGTACCGTTCTGTCCTTCTTCCGGTTATCGTTCTCGTGAACTCGCTCTTTGCACTTTGTGGAGCTATCCTTGTCGTGTTTTTCCTCGCAAAGGCGGGTATCCTCACCGTGAATGGCCAGGTGCAGGGAATCCTCTTCATCCTTGTCATTGGTGCAGCAACCGACTACTC
>Ga0172382_10004264_pt1 | contig 22003 bp, 29 predicted proteins | sample Leawel138RmetaG_FD_122245 | JGI IMG/M metagenome (GOLD analysis project Ga0172382, IMG submission 122245) | Leachate microbial communities from a municipal landfill in Southern Ontario, Canada - Leachate well 138R metaG | ecosystem: Engineered > Solid waste > Landfill > Unclassified | place... | reverse complement strand
TAGGAAACGGATCAATATATAATGTTGATTTAGGATATATATAATATGTTATCTTACTAAAAAATTCTTCTCTATCAGTCGTATGTTGCCAATTTTTTCGTTTAATAAATTTTCTAGGTATATCACCCATTGTCATTATAGGTATATCGTTATTTTTATATGAATCTAAAAACCATACACATGAATCAGTGTTTAACCAAGGTCTATAATAAAAACCTATTAACTCATTTTTAGGTTCATGTGTAGTTTTGATATTTGGTATAAAAGGTATGTAATTTTTTATATTTTTATGGTTTTTATAATAATAAAAACCATTTGTACATGAGTTATATAGAGGTACATTATATTCATTTCTAATAAATATAGTATGTTTTATATCTTTTAATGATATAATATTTATACCCATATTATACAAATGAGGTACTTGTGTTATTAATACTACCTTTTCATAATCAAGTACCTCATTTTTTAAATTTTTAATTTTAGTATTTTCTTTTAGTTCTATATAATTTGGAAACTCTTCTTTTAAATCTTTTGATGTCGTCCATGAACCTCTTTTTATTTTTTTAAATTTTTTTGCTATAAAAAGATATTTTTTATTCAAATGATTGTAAATACTCCTTCCATATATTATTCAATTCATCGATAGATTCCGCTCTCTCTATTTGTTTTTTATAATTTTTATATATATTATACCAAGTATAGTTTAAAAGCATACTATCTCTAGCTTCTAAAAATAATTCTAATTTTTCTATTAATTCTATATCGCCTGTTTCTATTATTTCTAAATATTTTTCTGTTCTATTTTCATTAGTTATTATATAACCTCTTTCTATTAAAAAATTATTTAGTAACATAAATTCAATTGAGTGAAAAATCTCAGGTAAAGAAATTCTTGATGTTAACACTTCCTTACCTTTTGTAAGTTTTCTTTGTCTTTCAATCTCTATTACATCATATGGTTCTTCTATTAAATCTTCCTTTATCAAATTACCTTCATAATTTTTTGGTATAAAAATCCTATGAGTTTTTAATCTATCTCTAACATATAAAAACAAAGGTTTCATATCATCATCAGACATGTCCATAACACCATCATGATCTCCTGAAATATCATAACCATCCGGTATTATGGTTGTGCCTGTTACTTCTAATAGATCTACTCTATCAAATATAATAAAAAGTTCTTTAGCCATTATTTTCCTCCAACTTTTTTATCCTCCCATCTAATTCTTATACAAAAAAACCATAATAAAAATTTATTATTTTTTGATGGTTCTATTTTATCGTTATATTTGTAATTACAAGGTTTTAATTTTTTTTATGAAATTTAATATAAACATTATGATCCACCTACTAATGTTAAACAAGTACCACCATAATTACAATTGCAGGTGCAAGAATAATTACAATTACAGGTGCAATAATTACAATTGCAGGTGCAAGAATAATTACAATTGCAGACACACAAACTTTCATTGTAATTTACCCAAGCTCTTAGAGCCGTTGTACTTTCATCTTGTATTAAATTACCAGGAGACAAAGTACCATAACCCATATTTGTTTTATATGTAGAATTATATGTAGTCCATCCTGTTGGATATAACCTTCTCGCGTTATCTCGCAATCGCCTATAATGAATTCCATATACTCTATCATTAGTATCCATAACTCCATACATACCGGATACACCACGAGATCTCACAGATAATTCTTTTATTATAGCAGTTCGTAACTGGTTAAAATGTGTGGATTTAACATATATATTTGTTGATAGGGTCGGATCCGTCCAACTTGTAAGTGGACGGGGACCAATATATCCAGCGTGATAAATACATTGATTACAATGACCTGTACAAGCCATTTATTGTCCTCCTAAATCTAACTTACTTCTAAATATTTTTATAAATTTACCTATTTCTTTAAAATATCTACATAAAGTTTCTTGATTATCATAATCTCGCCATTTTTCAAAATAATCTTGTTTCTTACTTAATTCATATTTTGTAACATTACATTTCATACAGAAGTCTGCATCACACTCTTTACATGTATTTGGTATATATTTATTATTCTTTTGAAAAACTTTGGAAATTTTAGCAATATTTTCAATAGAAGCATCTTGTTTTATGTTCGTAATAAAATGTTCATCTTTGTTTAAATATAAACACCCATGACAAGGATACACATTACCATCATAATCAACTGCTATGTAATGTTGGCCAGCCGAGCATAATGCTATATTTTTATGCAACCAAGAAAAGAAGGGTCTATGTCCTTTTTCTTTAATATAAACCAATTCTCTCGCAACTAGTTTTATTAAACTATTTCTTAAATCTTTTATAAAAATTTCAATTTCAGATTCTGAATATATTTCCGATGTAAAATATTCTATAGTAGGATTATAATTTTGAGATTTAAAAAAGGATGGATTATTTTCATAAGTATGATATTTTATATCATCATAAGCATATATCATATATTTAAAATCTTCGGGTGTTATTACAGATTTTATAACATATGGTATTTCATTAGAATTTAACCATTTTATTGTATCAACAACATCTTTTGATGTGTCTTCTCCCTTTTTATTAACTCTATGTTTATTGTGTATTACATAACCATCATATGATATTTGTATACATATTTTAGGATGATTGCCTAATGCTTTATCTTTTTTATGACCATTTAAAAATGTTTTTAATTCTGATATATTATATCCATTACTAAATATAAAAAATTTAACCTTTTCATTATCATAAAAAGCATTAATTATATTCATCAGTTCAACTGCTTTTAATGTAGGTTCGCCTCCCCAAAAATTTATATTTAGCATATCATAATTATTAATAAAAAAATCACTGGCAAGAAATTTATTAATCCATTTAATAAATTCTTCAACAAAATCTTCTGATATGCTTCCTATTTCAGTTGGTTCAAAACAATAATCACAATCTAAATTACACAATCTAGTCATGTTTATATCTATATGGTACATTTTTAATGTATCATCAATTTTATACATTTTCTTCCACCTGATTTAATTCCATTCTCGCTTCTTCTATTGCTTCATCAATTTCACGTTCTATTTTATCGTCTTTATCATATATTTTTTGTTCATATACAGTCATATCATGTATTTTTCCATTTTCATGTATACCAAACTTTTCCACATCGTTTTGTATTTCTCTCTGCATTTTATCTGCTATTCTATCTGCTATAAATAAAATCATATCAGAATATTCATTAAAATCATCTTTTAAATCCATTGATATATTTAATAGACTTTTTACACATAAATAAATTCTTCTATCTCTTTCCATTTTAACTCCTTAGTAAATTTCTTACAATCTTTTTGAATGTATTTGTATTTTGTACTTCTTCTATTAATCTACCTGTTTCTGAATATAACAATTTTAATAATTTACATACATTATCTATGGGCACGCATTCTTCTTTTTCAACTTTTAAACCGTTTTGTAATTGAGAAAATGTACATCCAGCATTACAAATAACTTTTAATTTACACGTATTGCATTTTTCATATGTTGAAGGATCAAATATTTTTGGATTAAAAAATAAATTTATTGATTTTTTATATTCAATTTCTTTTATTGTATCATATAATATATGAAAATTTTCACTACCAAATCGTGCACAAGGATAAATTTTACCATCTGGCATGAATCCTAATCCACTATTTCCCGCAAAACATCCATGTTTTCTTTTACCAAATTTTCTACCATAATATGTATCAAGAAAATATAAACCATACCATCCTATTAATGTTTCGTTTCCCTCTTTTATGAGTTTTATATTTTCATCTGTTAAGTCTTTTAATTCTGTTTTAAATATTTCAACATCTTTATCTGACCATATATCATCTCTTATTATTGTAAAATCAGGACTTTTTATACCAAACACATCTCTAAACCATTTATAGTTTTCAACCATTGTTATGTTGTTTCTAATTGGACCTACCATTACTTTACAATTTCTCATATTTAAAATAGACTTTAAATTTAAATATGTTTCAACGCTTGGTAATCCGTTTTTTAAAGGTCTGTTTATATCATTCCATAAACCATCAAAAGATATTGATAAACTTACGTTATTTTTTCGTAAAAATTCTTGTCTTTCGGGTCCTAATGCTAGTCCATTAGTTGCTATAAAAATACTCGAACATTTTTCATCACGCATAAAAATAGGCACAGAATATTCTATTAGCTCCCAGTTTATTAAAGGTTCTCCACCAAAGTAGGCAGCTACATAGTTATCAGCACCGTGTAATTTCATTAAATTGGGAAGTATTTCATAATGTTTATGAAATACTTCCTTTGTCATTTCTTTAGGTCTTTTGTTCATATAACAATATGAACAATTTAAATTACATTTTTCTGTTATAACTAATTGAAATTGAAAAGTTTTCACATTCACCTCGTATAACAAATTATACAATAATATATAATATTTGTAAACTTTATAATTTTAATAAACAAGTGATTAATTTTTCACTTTCTTCATTATTATTTTCTAAAGATATTGCTATCATATCATTTTTTGCTAAAGTTACTCTTCCATATCCATTTTCAAATGGACTTATTTTATCACCTTTTTTTACTGGTCCTATTACTCTTACAGGAGTTTTGCCAACCAAAGCTATAGGAACACCAGCACTTTCGGCATTTAAAACAATACCTGGTTTATCAGATACTATACCTGATACTAAATCCCATGGATTTTTAATTTCACACATTTCTGAGTTATCATTAGTATTAACCTTTAATATTGTACCTACAGTATATTCTTTGTCTAATAGATATTTTTCTGCAATATCAGCATATGTTGCTGTCGTTGATAAACCAACAAAGTTTACGGCATAAATATTAGCATATCTATAAGATGGGTGTCCTAAATTATATGCAGCATCTGCAGTCGGTCTTATTGTACCTGCATGTGAATCACCTGTTGTTCTATCTATATATCTATCATTACCACCAGTGGTTAATGCTTCCCAGGATGCACTTCCCCCCATATAAATATACCCATTACTAATATTATATATCATTCTACCTCTATCTGCTGAGGTCCAAGTAGGTAATGATGATAATCTCTGGATCCACATTTTACCTAATGTATCTATTTCATGAAATTGCATTATTCATCTCTCCTATCTTCAAGAAATTTTACCTCTTCATCCGATGAGGACATATCTTCTATTTCTTCTTTATCAAATCCTAATTCCAACTTATCGTTTATGGCTCCTATTATTTTACCAGCATTTTTTATAACCTTATTTCTCATATCATATGATGCAGCAACTGAATGTAAAGAATTAGTAGATACTAATGCCATCATTTCTGGTAATATTTGAAAACCACAATTTTTAGTAATTTTCATTTCACCAGTTTCGTCATTTTTTAAAACAACTTCCCACCAAACGGGACAACCAAGTTCACCATTTGATTCCGGACATTTTGAACATTTAAATGCTTTTTTATAATTCATAATTTTCTCCCTTAAATATATACAATTTCAAATACTTATATTACACCTTGTAACGCCTTTCTTAATTCATTCATACTCTTAAATCTTCTACCTGAAATATTACATTTTTTAGCCCTTTCATATTTCATTTCCCTTAAATAATCTGATAAAGGTCTATACATATCACCAAATGTAATTCCTGAAATGGATTCTTTATATTCTCTTGAATATTGAAAACCATAAATTATATCTACAGGCGGCAAGACTTCTTCTAAGGCTTCTGGTAAAAAGGCTTCTGGTAATTCATAAACATAAGGTTCTGTATAATCACCTGTGCCGAAATCATAAAAATTCCATTCAGGTTCATATTTTTCTTTTAACATTTGTATAATAGTAGATTTACCTTCACCAGGTAGAGCATAAATTGCTATTTTTTTATATCTTTTCATTATATTCGATAAATTTCTGAAATGCATCAACTTTTCATCAATTTTTGGTTTTGACATTCTAACTCTCCTTTTTAATTATAAACACCTACACACATTCTAAGATTTTTAGGTCTCCATGTGCCGTCAAATGTATGTTGATGGTAACCTGCATATGATATTGTGTGTCTATGTCCTGTAGTACCGCCTGTACCTGATATATCAGATCTACCAGCGAATATGATATTAGATGTTGGACCACCTGTTTTGCCACCATGGTTGTGGTTACCGCTTTGTTGTAATCCTATTATTGTCCAACTACCACCTGTTGAATTTATATTAGCTGTATTTGTTGTTAACATTAATAATCTATCATTGTGTGTTAAATCTATGGTCCAGTTATCAGGTAAAGGGAACAATGCAAATAATATTTTTGTTCCTGTTTCAAATATATCAGTCGGCGTCGTTATTTTTAACCATTTTGATTCACTTCCTATATATAATCTTTCATTTGAATAATTATATACTAATCTTCCTTCATCAATAACACCTCTATGATTATGTGTTAATATATTTGATATTCTATGAACAAAAAATTTACCCATAGATTCTATACCGTAAAATTTCATTATGCTACATACCTCGCAATTGTAAACTTTTTATATTTAGGTTTCCATGCTCCATTAAAAGTATGTGTATGAAGACCGTCTATGGATAACGAATGTCTATGTGTACTAGGAGCAACATAACCATATAATTCTGATTTACCCACATAATCATTATCATCAGATGGTCCTGTTATACCATCATGGTTATGTGCTCCTTCTACTGATAATCCTGTTATTGTCCATGATCCTGCTGTTGATCCAACAAGACCACCATTATTAACAACAAGAATAGAAAAATCATCATACGTTACAATATTCCAATTATCAGGTAGTGGATATTTACACATCAATACTCGTGTACCATAGGTAAAAACATCGTTTTTACCTGTTAATAAAACCCAATTGCTACCATCACCATAATATATTGAATCTTCTGCCTCTGAAAAAAACAATCTACCTTGTTCTTCAGTTCCATTATGTGTAACTGATGCTACAGATGGCTCTATAGGTAATTTAAATTTTCCTCTAACATCAATTTCATGAAATTTCATATTAATCTCCTATTCAGATTCATAGAATCCTATAGATCCTAGCGTATATGCTGGTCTCCATGATCCATCAAATGCATGTGTGTGCACGGTATCATTATTCATATAATGTGTATGTTGTGGTATTGTTAGATATCTATATCTTTCTGATTTACCAACCAAAACTGATTGATTAGATTGACCCATACCTGTTGGTGCAAAATGATTATGTCTAACATTTTGAGTATTCATGCCTGTTATCGTCCATGATCCTCCTGTATCGCCTATTTGTGATGATGTTGTTTCTGTTAATACAATTCTATCGTTTAAATCACCTGTTTTTATATTCCAGTTATCAGGAAAAGGATAACTCATGAATAACATTTCTTGGCCATTGTTTATTAAGTCTTCAGCATGTGTTATTTGTTTCCAATCCGTATTACCACCAAACCATATACTATCGGTTTCTTTTGCATATAAAAATCTACCTATAGAATCTTGGTTCCATATTACATTTGTTATTCGACTCACCCGCCTGCACCAAAATCGGCCTCGCATGTTGAGTTCACCATATATTTTCATTTATCACCTCAAAAAGAAAGAGACCTTAGCCTGTATTATTTTTTGAATAAAAAAATCGGTATCGTGGAGTACGACCGTCAGTCACTAAGTTTAAGTTTATCTTCTAATTCAGTTTTAACTCTACTTAATTCATGGTTTAATTCGAACCATTTTAATTTTATTTTATCTTTTGTTTTATCATTTTTAATTTTTAAATCATTTATATTTATATCTTCAACAAGACAAAAATCAAATTTAAATTTACCATTATAAATTTTTCTAAATTCCATATTAAAAATTTCAATTTCTTTAATAATATCTTTTTTAATTTCATATTTTTTGCGAATATTAGAAATGAGATCACTATATTCAGAACTATGTTTAACTAATCCTATTTTCAAGTCTTTTACTTTTTCAACATCATTTATATATTCTTGTAATCTCATTTCTAATATTATCCTATATTACCAACAACCATTATATATTTATCATTTTTATCATATGTATATATTTTTATATTATTTTCATCAACGTCTACTATTTCCACTGGTTGTATCAAACAATTTTGTATTGTACACCAAACATTTACAATAGGATATCTTAAATTTAATGAATGTGTTACTGTATATGAGTAATATCCACTATCAGCAACCCAATTTGCAGCAGGTACAAAAAAATCTCTACCAAGAGCGCCTGATGTTTCGATTGTAATAGCATCCGCACCACTAATTGTTATTATATCTAATTCTGTTTTTATATCTCTCATAAGTGCATTACTTACAAGTTTATTATATGTAGATGATATTGAATCCTCTACATCAATTTTTTCTATCTGATGTACTTCATGAAACCATGTTTGTTCAACATGTGTTGACCATTCAAATGAATCATCATTACTTACAAGTTTATTCTTTACTGTATCCTCTGAATCTGTAGGATCTGCTAAAAATAGTTGATAAAACAATTGTAAATTATCTATACTACCAAATTTAATACCATCAGTTGATTCCCATTCTATTTTAAACAATTGATCTGGATCATATCCTATTTTATTACCACTTTCATATACATCACCTACATAGAATTCAAAAAATCCTGATGTATCTGTTGTAAATGTGGATTGATTGATTTCATCACCATTTGCTGAAACAGGTGTTGAATATAACTGTGCTTCTGTTGATGTACCATTTAAATAAACATTAATGCTAGCACTAGGTATTGGCGATCCCATCTCATTTTTTAAAAAAGCCCAAAATTTCTTTCTTGACATAATAATATTATCCTAAAATTGTTATTTCAGCATTAAATGTACTTGATACCCAAACTCGTGTTGTATTGTTATTTATCGATTCTATTCTTCTTGGATGAACTTGATATCCAGTTGATGTGTCCACTATTTGAACAATTGGAAATTGTCTACCTAAGTTGTGGGTTAAATCTGTTCTATAATAACCGCTATCTGATGTCCATGATGTTGTTGAAAAATATCTAGCGACGGCTGCTGAGGCATCAATTGATATTGTGCCGGCTGATGATAATACAGAAAATACATAATTCATCATTGAATTACTTACAAGTTTATTATAAGTATCATCTGTATCATTCCAATCAACAGCTTGTAAATCATGTGGTTCAGCTTCATATGTTGAGTTTACATGGTTATCCCATTTAAATGCCAAAGCGTTACTTATTAGTTTATTTCTTTGGTCTTTTGTTAAAGATGTATTGTCCGTTTCATCTACTTGAAATACAGGAGGAAAAACATCAATATTGTCGATTTCACCTAAAAGAATACCAGCTCTTTCCCACACCAACCTAAATCTTTGTGATGCTGTATAACCACCAACAATTTCATATTCATCGCCTATCCAAAATTCAAAAAAACCATTACCATCACTTTCTAAATCAACTATTGATGTTTTTGTAGGTGATCCTAAATATGGATGTACAAATATATCCGCCTCGGTATTCGGATTATCATTTAAATATACTCTTATATTAACCCCTTCTAGTGGTCTACCTTCTTCATCGACCACATATTGCCAATAATGGTATCTACTCAAAACTAAAATCCTCCTTTGCAAATTGAATTATAAATATTATAATTCTGCAATTTATAAACTTGTTTTATTATATATTCTATCACTCTTTAAACATTCTATAATGAACATCTAACTGAACATTTGATGGTTTAAACAATTCACTACATCTGGTATAAAACATAATATTACCATTTTTATCAAATAATCCAATCTCTTTAATTGTATATTCATCACCAACAGGTATACTAAAATCTAATATATATTTATCATCGTATTCTATTAAATTATTTACATTTATAGATCCACTAGCAGTTGGTGAATATAAACTACCCGCAGCCTCGGGATTCCATAGTTCAATATCTTGATCTCCTATCATCCAGTAACCATTATCAAATAATGACTCAAAAACAGAAGTTGCTGAAAATTCTCTTTGAAAATATACAAAAGCTGCATATCCAGAAACGGGTTCCGAAAATGTTATTTTTGTCCTGTTTACTGTTTCTTGTATTATGGATTCTGGATATACATATTCATCGCCATCCCAAACCTCTACTACAAAACCAGCTGAATCTAAATTATGATTAATCGTCCATACTGTTGATGGAGTATTTTGATAGAATATATAATCTTCATCTCTAATGGGAATTCTACCAGCAACCGATGCTGGAGCCCCCGATGTTGACCATCTTACTTCCATAACATCTTTACTAATTTCTTTTACTCTATCAGGAATTAAATATTCACTTCTATTTAAATTATATATATCAAATCCAAAACCACTTGCTCCTGATGATCCCATATTGTGTGTAATAGTCCATGTTCCAGAAGATATAACTTCTGTATGCAAATAGTTCCAAGTTTTTAAACCAGCAATATAAGCAGATCCTCGGGCAGATGATTCAAAATATAGTGTAAGTGAATTTTCATCATGTATTACAATATTGTCCATGTATGTAATATTTTCATATTCATCGTAAACCTGTACAATAACATCTTCTGTTCCTAAAAAGTGGTTTATTTTCCATTCCTCTTTACTTGTTGGTTGTCTAAATACGAAAGACTTAATTGCAAAATCTTCACCATAAACTTGGGCCGCTGATGTTGAAGCAGATAGAAAAAATGATCCTGTAAATCTTGAATCACAATAAGCTTGTAGTGATGGATCATATAATGAAATATTTTCAGAAAAATTATCAATTTTAGCTATAGGTGCTATTACAAAATGGTAATCTACATATTTCGATACTGGTTTCATATATTCCCAATATCTTATCAACTCTGTTGCATGATATTTGTTAATAATAGCACCGTCATTCATAGGTTCTTTTGATAAATCAACTTCTACTTTATAATGTGGTGTTAAGAATAAATTTCCTGTAGGTCCTATTGTATCAACAAAAGCTGAACTTAATTTATATGATCCAATATCAATGTTTATATTTGCTGTTGATCCTTGAGATATTTGTTTTAAATGATTTAAAACATACAAATAGTCTCTACCCATGCCATCATAAACTACTTGTAATGTATCTATTTTACTAGATTCAATTCTTCTACCATCATCAAACACTTCAGCTCTAATATAGTATGATCCCAAATTTTCATAAGAATATACGGTAATAAAATATGGTTTATCATATTGTAATGTGCCTGATAAGTAATCGCCTACCTCATTATTTTTTCTCAAAGATGTGCCGATACCTGTGGGTAGTATATCTACAAAAAAACCCACTTCATTACTTTGTAAAGCAAAATCCATATCATTTTGGTCTGATATTGCCCATATGCAAATACTACCTGAAGGAGATGTTGCGCCTGAACCCGGTGAACCACTAGCGGGTACATAAAAATCAAAACAATGTCTAAAACCACCAGCGGCATATGAAGGTATATTAACACCATCATTTAATCTTATTATTTCAGTTGCTGGATTAAAACTTTCGATTGAAATTAAATCATTTTCAAATAATTGTAAAACACTGCCTGAATCTTCACCATAAAAAGCTGTTAAATCTGTTAGATCACCACATTGCCAAGAGGGATCTGAACAATCTATTCCTCTTTGCCAAGGTGGCAAAGAGGATGCACTTGGATATTTTGATGGCATATAATCTTGGTACCATTCAATACCTGATCCACCGGATGGATGTATACCATATTTTTCTAAAATATGGTGTTCTCTAAAAAAATTAATAGGTGTTGCATCGCCATAAATTCTTTTATGACAATGTTCTAACCATCTTTCATAAATATTAAGTTTATTTTTTGTATTAGAAAATAATAACTTAAAAATAATATAGTAAGCTGTATATGTTCCTTTCCTTTTTAATACATAATTTAATTGGTCTACCCATTCTCTTAATATTGTTTCATTTAAATCTTTATCTATTTGTATATTGAATCTATCAGCCAAATAATATAAATGATCTATACTTATTTCTTTTGCATCAAAAAAGGACCACATATTTTTCATCATATTATATGTTTCATGATATACATGATCAAATGCCACATCCATAAAACTTGTTAATCTATCTGTTCTATTATGTTGTGGTAGACACTTCATTACCCAATTTTTAAGTCCTTCAAATTGAATATAATATTCTCCTATTGAACGAGACACTTCATATATTTTACCGAAATATATAAAAGATTTGTTTTTATTAATAAAATTACCATATTCAGAGGTATTATTATTTAACCAATCTCTAAAAAATGCATCTTTTCTAAAATACATTTCTTTACCTAATTCCAATTCTGTGGCTTCTGAATGTTCGGATAATATACCTTCATATGTAAAAATAAAGTTATCACCTTCAATTCTACTTATTATAAATTTATAACCTACGAAATCACCGTTATCCTTTAATTGATAAAGAGGTGTATATACACCACCAACAGCTATAATAACACCTTTTTGACTTACAAGATATGAATTAGCATCACCACTTCTAGGATTTTTTAGAATATTAAAATATGTTTCAAGTATATTGTAATTAGAATCACTAAATTTCATTTAATTTTCCTGTGTAACTCTCACTGTATATTTTGCTAAAATTGGAAATTGATTATAACCTAATTTAATTCTTCTTAATTGGTTTTCTCCCGTATATGTTCCTATTGTTTCAACATAATATGGAAATTTACCTATAGTATTATATTCAAATATTTTATGGCTTATATCTATATCTCGTATATTTAAGTTACGAATGCCTTTAATATAAGAAAAATTATCATCTGGTGATACTTCTGTTGTGTCTAATAAAAACTCAATAATATCATTAAAATTTATTACACTATTAAATTCTTGATTGGTTGATCTAAACCAATAATCGAGCTTATTTCTTATGTCTGTTTGTATTAAAGTAAAATCATATCCTCTTTTAATTCTTACTCCAAAATCAAGAGAAAAATATATAAGATCGGGCAATTCAAATTTTTCATAAGCTGATATCATTTTTCTAGGTTCTAAATATAATGATAATGTATTTTGCCAGGTTTTACTAAACACTGTAGGTACCATCATATTTTGAGATGCACTTGTTCCCCAAGAAACAGTAAATGTATCATATTCAAAATCAATTGTTCCTTCACCCCAAACGTCTGGTATTACAGATATATGCACTTTATTATAATTATTAAAACTACCAGATGGTGCAATTTCTTGTTCTCCCCAAGCTTGTGCAACAACAACATCTGATCTTTCTTCTAAATGCGCTTCATAATCAACAGCTGTAACGTTTCTATATTGTGCATGTAAGGATGCTTTTGCATTTTCTTTGATTATAGCAATATCTTCCGCATCGGCACCGCCTGTTGATATATCATTGTTTATTATAGTTATTGAATCACTATCAAAATATTCAGCATCATCTTCATCATATAAAAATTCAGTTTCAGGTTGTGTTATAGATCCAGATGATACATTACCGTCCGCACCTAAAGATTTTAAAACCGTTACTTCTATTATATCATTTTCACCCGGTACATTTCTTGAAGTTGAAAATACAACTTTACTTCTACCATATCTATCATATACAAACATATAAACATCATCAATTGTTCTATATGCTGATAGTTCATCCCAAAAATCAGGAACTCTTGTCCATGCTATACCATTTATTCTTACTTCTAATGATGGATAAGTATCATCTAAATTATTATCATATGCATAATTTGATGGTAAAAATAATTCATTATCTACTAAATCGTCTCCTGTATAACCTGTTAATTCAATTACATCTCCTTGTCTAACAACCATATCAAATGTAAATTCAGATGCTGACGGTATAACTGTATATAAAATTGTATTAGTAAATTTTATAGTATTATCTTCTTCATCCGTTTCATCCGGACATTCAATTTGTTTAAATGGATATACTCTATATGTGTGGTCAGGGGTCGCACCGGTTACTGTAACCGTAACTGTTGTTTGTGATGAAACAGGTCCTTTAGGCTCATAGCCCATTTGTCTAGCAGATCTATTAACTGCTTCATACACATCAGCGGTTTCTATATGAATATTTTTTGCTATTTTATTTGCAAAAAATGTATTTAATTCAGCAATATATGCTATTAATTCTAATAGTACTGATATATTAGAACCCTCAAAATTATAATCAGCAAAAACATCGGAATTTTGTAATTGTGATTTTAATTTTGTTAATATACTATTATAATCTATTGATAGATAATCAGGTGTTAATGTAGGCATTTTTTCTCCAATATTTCTCTTTCTTTTATATTTATATTTTTATTGAGCTACAAGGACAAAATCTATTGTAATAACTTCTTCTATGGGTTTTACCTGAAACTCTAATGACATATTATATAAATTTTGATCATAATTAACATCAATATTTAATTTTATAATTTCTATCCTAGTATCCCATGTTTCTATCGCAACAATTATTCTTTGTCCTATCATATCTGCTGTTCTTTTATCTAAAGGTTCAAATAATAAATTTTGTATATCAATAGCAAATTCAGGTAACATTCTACGAGATCCTTGCATTGTAGAAATTATGTTTTCCAAAGAATTTATAACCGCATCTAATTCCGTATCTCTTTGTATATCTCCATCAGTTTGTTTATTTAATTCCATATCAATATCTGAATATATTGTTCTTCTATGGACCATTTTTAATATTTTCCTTAAATTAATAATTAATTATCGATAATTTTTTTAAAATTACTTCAAAAATGTCATAATTATGTGTTATTTTTCGCTGCTCCTGGACCAGCTCCAGGACAGCTTTTTAACGCTCACACACACATCTTTTCCACCAAATGTTCATCTATGATGCTTTAGTGTTTGAAGTTGCATGTGAAGAAAATGTTGCTAAAGATGTTGGTACTGATGTTGTACTGCCAGTTTCTGTATGTTTATGTCCATTATATAAAAGTATAAAACTTTCATGTACAAGCCTTCGAATCGTGTCTTGTGAGGCCAAATTTACTGTTCCTCCTGTTATTGTTGTATTAGGTGATGTTATTGTACAGTTACCCGTTACATTTATTGTACAATTACCTGTAATATTTACTGTTTTATTTCCACTTATATTTTCATCATGATTACCTTCCGTATTTATATCAACATCACCATTATGCTTCATTTCTATAGAAGTTCCACTTCTATGATGTATTCTAACTTTTGTATCACCATTAGTTGAATCTAATTCTATATAATGTCCTCCATGTACTGATAAGATTGTATTATTTGGATATCTACTCACTGCTCTTGCATGAAAATCACTTACACCCGTATTTGTTGGATATATACCATCAGGATCATTAAATCCTTCTCTTTGTGATTTTTCTGATGGTATACCTGGTAATGAAGCAAAATACATAGGTCTTTCATAATCACCATTTTCAAAAAACAACATTACTTGTGATCCTTGTAATGGTACACCAAAAAATCCATTACCAGATATTGACCCTTCTATTATTGACATACAAGGCTCTGCCCACGGTAAATGTTCTGTTGGTATTCCTTCTGTTGCTATCCTACTTTTTCTTTCTGTATGTAGTCCCCAAATTCTAACCCTTACCCTACCTACTCGCAAAGGATCATTATTATCTTCAACAACACCTCTATAAAATCCATATAATTTACTATCTATTTTGTTCATTATTATAAAAAACTCCCTCTAATTTACTCATCTTAACATATCTTTTATATTAAACTTATCACCAAAATAAGTTTTAAAAAGTATATCAACATTTTTAATCCATTCTTCATTACGGTATATTTTAATTCCAAAATATTCATCGGCTTTAATCATTATTTCATTCCATGATTTTAAACCTTTTTCTATATTTTTATCTGTAAATTCTGTATCAACTTGCTTTTGTATCGTTTCTTTTTTCGTAAATTCATCTGTTCCACCACTATATAGAAAGGTATAAAAATCTTGTATCTTCTCATTCCAAATAAATTTAAAATTCCCTGTAGGAAAAACTAAATATAAATTACCATAATCATCAGCTATTGAGGCCGAACCTGTTACAAATAAACCTTCCGACCTTGGTTTCCAGCCAAATTTCTTTTTTAGAGCATTATCTAAAAAATTACTATATTTAAGAACAGAATGTTTAGGTCTTCTATCTTTTCTCACATTTCTTATAATTAAATCATCGTATATTTCAATCCCTCTCCAAATTCCTCTTTCTGATCGTATCATCACATTAACGGCTTTTTTACACTTAGATTTAATTAAACTTAAATGTTTTTCAATTTTATCATTCTTTTCATTTTTCTCTATAATATAGTTGTTTAATCGCATTATTGAAATAATTCTCCTAATTCATCACCTATTGGTATTAAATAATACCAATCACATTCAAACCATGTTTCATAATTTTTAGTATGCGCAGTTAAAATATCATTATTTACATGAAGACCATCTTTTATTAAATTCCATGCATTATTTTTTAATAATTTTTCTTCTTTTTCATCAATAGTTCCTTCTACATCTAAAATAAAATCTAATTTTTGTCTAAATAATTTAATTTCCCATTTTGGACTCGAATAGTTGAAATCTCTTGTTTCAGCCCACGCATAATTAAAATTACCAATTGGTAAAAAATAATAAATGCCTCCTGAACGAAAAAATATTCTAGCATGCTCTACAGAACTGGTTGCATTTACAGATCTTCTTCTAAGTGGTACTTTATGTTGATGAAACATTTCATCTATTAATTCACTATATTTTCTAAATGAATCAACAAGAGATCGTCGATTTTTTCTTACTCTCTTTTTATAATAAGAATTACTTGAAAATAATTTTTCTTTTACAGACCTCATAAAAGGTTCTCTACCATTTAATAAAGTTATATATTTATTACAGTCTTTTTTAATTTTATTATATTCTTTTATTGGATCTTCCCAATAAAATTGTTTAATTTCAGATTCATTTATTAAAAATGACTTTAATTTCATTTTATTCTCCAAAAATTATCCAAAAATATCAGAATTTTTTATTTCTTTTTTATAAATATCTAATTTTTTAAGAAATTTATTCCAAGTTTTTCTAGATATTTCATCTTCTTCAAAAAGTTCTTTGTATAAATCATAAAATTTTGATTTTCCTGTAGTTATTAAATCAACTGCAGCTTGGGCAGCAAATGCTTCAATTTCAACATGGCCAGATATATATACACTTGTTATTGCATTACTTGGGAAATTTGCTAAACCCTCTGATTTTAAATATTGTAAAGAATGAATTATCTCATGAGATAAAGCTGATATTAAATCTCTGGTTAACTGATTTTTCTTTAAATCGAACCATATTTTCTCACCGTTAGGTTTTGCAAATCTATCGAAAAATTTGTATACATCTTTTCTAACATTTATTATTATCTTGTTTTTTTCAACCATATCAAATATACCGATAGAAACAATTCTTGATAAACTTTTTCTTTTTTTATTACTTAAAGCAAATTCTACATAATCTGGATATTTATTATGTTTATTCATAATATCTATTAGTTGTTTATCAGATTTTAATCGAAAATTTATTTTTTTCAAATCTAACCAAATATTATTTAACATTGATGTTACTATTAGTTTCGCAAGACTTGTAATACCTTCAGTCGTTTCGTTTATATAATTATTTAATCTCATTAAAGTGTTCCTCTTAAAGTTAATTCGGATATTATAGGAGATTGTATAGAAAATAAATAATATTTTTTACAATCAAACCACATTTCATATCCTTTTTTATATGCTTCACTAAAATTTTTATTAGTAGAAAAAAAATTATCATTAATATATTTATTGATTTTATTTATTATAGGCTTTGGATCGTCATTAAATATGTTCCATTTTTTTATATCAGCAATATTTATTACAGAAAAAATACCTAAAGATTTGTCGGTAGAATATTCAATTAAATAATCTTTAACTAACGCTAAACGAAAATTATCTTTTGTTTCTTTGAATAATTGCATATATTTTATTAACATAGTATAAAAGTATGGATCCCATTTATCATTATTATCTGGTAAATTAAAATCACTCGTTTTTATAAATGTATAGTTAAATTTTCCAATCGGAAAGAAGTAATATATGTCTCCAAACGTTTTTAAATGTAATTTATCACCTTTTGCCATTACTGCCTGATCTCTTCTAATATGTTTATGACTTTGTAACCAAATATTCATAAAAGGAAATTCCCCGGATGATGTTCCTGATGGTTTTCTATTTGTTCTAACATTTTTTTCCATATACTCGTGCAAATTAGGACCGTTATTCACTGCTCTATATAAAGGTCGTGAAAATCCATGTATTTTTAATAATTTTATATATTGAGTACAATTTTTTTGTATTACATCCGCTTCACGTGCTATTTCATCTTTGTTCTTAATGTCAACTTCAAATTTTTTATTTTCTACTATAAAATTTTCTAATTTACTCATTTTTAAATTCCGTTGTTTTTCTACCACCTGTGGTATTTGATATAATAGATTTTTTTAATATTTTCGAAGGTGAATTTTGGTAACCATTTTTTATTAGTACCATTCTTTGTGTATACCCTATATTTGTGTCTTGACCTACAAAACTATGAACAATTGATTTCACTAAATATACACCTTCATAAGTTCTATTTAAAGATCTGGAGTCTTGATTTATGCTTGGCCAATCAAGATATATTTGATGTCCTGCATATCTTCTCTCATTGCCTAAAACTATTATATTTACTAAAAATTGTAAATTATATTGTTTTATAAAATTTGAATATGCAGCATCTCTTGTTTTTTTAACAGAATCATAATTAATAAAATCATAATTTGATATTATATTTTTATTTAAACCGTAAGTATCATCAAATAAACTATGTTTTCCTAATATAGTATTATATTTTAAATATTCATCATAGTCTATTATAGTTTTATTCATTTTTTTTGTTGATATATCATAATTTAACCATACAGATCTTCTCCATTCTCTAGTTAAACTATGATCTACGCCTTCTATCCACCAATCCAATATTTTAGTGCCTAATGCCATTTTATTGTTTTCAAAAACATATCTATTTTCATCTATAACATTACTACTTCCTAAAAGATATGATAAAGGATATAAATTTACAGAAAAAATATTTTTTGTATTATTATAGCACAAATATCCATATCCATCTGCACCATAAACAGCTCTACGTGTTAAATAATCTATTGTATTTGATACGTTCCAATACGGTATAGTAAAAGGTTTATCTAGTTCTGATAGGGAATCAACTAAGTTTATTCTATGAGGTGACCAACCTATCATATTAGTTAGTATTTGTTTTATAACTTGTGTATGTCTTTGTTTTTCATCATAAGACCTACTATATAAATAGCTTGTCATAAACTCATAAGATGTATCAACTAAATGAAGTGATATACTAGGTGATATGTGTGATCCGGCTTGCATATTTGGTAAAATTGATTCAACTTTCCATATATGAAAACTCATTTCTCTTGTGCTATATCTACCATATTCTATAGCAACCGTTTCATTACCTGTAAAAGGACCAAATTCATACATACCAGCATCATCAACAAAAGTTAATTTACCAACAATACATTTAGAAAATATATCTTCTATAAAATAACATTCCTGAATATGCTGTGATGCTAATTTTACAACATTATCTTTATCTAATCTTATTTTTACTACAAAAACACCTGTAGCTATATTATTTCTATCATTATCCTGTGAAGACGTTGCCATTATAATTCACTGATCCTTTCCATATCATTAAATACAGTTCTTATATGCTCCTGTCTTAAAATTTTTATATTATCACCCGCGTTTAATTCTTCAAAAGGATTTGTTACATCATTAAACAAAGCTACTAACCACCATAATTTAGGTGTATCATAAGCTTCATATGATATATTATCCCATAAATTATCTTCAGGTACTTCATAAGTATGAAATGTTAAAACATCCGTTTGAACGTTTTCATTTATAGTGACAGACTTAAAAATATTCATAAATTTTGTTTCTCTATCAACATCTAATAAAATATTAAACAAACGTAAATAAGATGTATCTCCTATATTGTTTCCTGTTGCTTCTAAAAAGGTTTCATTTGTTTTTATTGTTATATCAGCCATATTATTTTTCTCCAAAATAAGTCCTTATAGACTATTTATATTTATTTACAACTCTGGAAAGATGTGTTATAATTTCTTTATAAAATAAAATCAAAAGGAGTTGATAATGAAATGTAAAATATTTTGTGTGTATGGTTCACATACTCGACTTGAACATCATATAAATGAGTGGTTAGAAGAAGTCGGTAATATTGATATAGTTCTATATGAACAAATAATTTATAAGGGTGATCAAGTATTAATAACTATTTTTTATAGGGATTATCATCTGACGAACGTATAAAGATGTTATTTGAAGATATTAATAAAAGACAGCGAAGATATATTAAAGGATTTATAGTGGGTAGAGAAAAAAGCGTTTATGCTGCTGTAAAAACAGAATCAGAAAACAATGAAACTGTTATTTTTATAGTAGAGTGTAGAATACAGAAAAGAGGTAGAATTTTTTCTGGTAGTATAGAATTACCGAAAGATGTAAATGTATTTAAGAACATAAACAAATGTAAGAGAATGGCAGATACAGAGTATGTTTTATGTAATTATTGGGATGTTATATTTGATATGAAAATAGTTGAAGAATATAGTAGAAAAGGACTTATTTCTTATGGGTGCTAATGATAATTTGTTGATATTTGCAGTGGGTCGTGATAAAAAACAAGGTATATTTTTTGAAATGACTATAGAAGGTCCTTTGGAAAATATGTTTATATCTCAATGGAATATTGCAGATCCAGATTCTTTAAGAAAAAATGTAAATGATTATATCACATTAAATGAATTAAATATGATGAAAATAGTTAGAAGAAAAAGATTGATTAATAAAATAAAAGAATTATCAGACGCCGATCAAACATGGATTGATATATATTCGTCTCATATTATATAAAAGGATTTAATAATGGTAAAAGTAGATGTAAACGTTGGTGATAGAGTTGTTTTTTTAAAATCTATTAAACCTACACCTACATGGAGTGAAGGTATAGTACTATCTATAGTAAAAGAAATGGATAAAAGTAAAAGTTATTATGTAGAAACATATAACAAATATTTTTTAAATATAAAAGATTATCAAGTATATATTTTTGAGTTTGGTGGTATAGAAGTTTATTATAAAAAATTTGATTTGGATAAAGTGTATAAAGATTATGGAAAAATTATATAGACATATTAGTCATTTTTTTTCATTTTTTTATAGGCACACTCTGCGCCGTGATGGTGGGGCTGACCGAGGCGTGATCATGAAACTCTTTGGATTCACAATGGCGGCAGTGATTATCGGGGCGTCGAGTGTAAGTGGAGCACCGATTCCGGGGGTCGTGGTCGACGCTGATGTTCAAATGGTCGACATCGACGGCAAGCGAACCAAGGTGATCGTTTACGTGATCGAGACCGACTTCCCGGTCTACATGGAAAAGGGCCAGCGGGTCGAGATCAAGGGCCCCGTGAAAGACAGGCCGATCGAAACGAAGACGTCGGCTGACAAAATCATAAAAGTAGATACTTTTCAAAGAGACTGAACCACGAAAGATCAAGACTTTCGAACAGGAGCAGGGGAATTATGGAAAAATTATATAAACATACGAATTTATTAGTTATTTTTTTTATTTTTTTACAGGCGCACTATGTATAGTGGAAATGGAAAAAAATAACAAAAATAAGGAAAAGAAAGTGGATGAAATAATATGAAAGATAAAAATAAAATATATTGGTGGTTAAAACGTGTTATTAGTTCATGTGAATCAAGG
>Ga0172382_10004261_pt1 | contig 22010 bp, 32 predicted proteins | sample Leawel138RmetaG_FD_122245 | JGI IMG/M metagenome (GOLD analysis project Ga0172382, IMG submission 122245) | Leachate microbial communities from a municipal landfill in Southern Ontario, Canada - Leachate well 138R metaG | ecosystem: Engineered > Solid waste > Landfill > Unclassified | place... | reverse complement strand
TACCCCCCGGCCCCGCCTGAATTACCATTTATTTCCACTTTCCCCCACTTGGCGACACTATAGGAACCACTTGCCCACCCTGTCAAGGGAAATGCCGCCGGTAAATGAAAAAATCTCGCTTTGTGGACAGTAACTTAGGCAATCTCAGGGGTTCCCAGGGGTTTTCCCAGATCATTCAGCCTGTTGGATGGCAAAGTTGTTACAGCGCATGATCTAAACTGTGATTCTCCCGGGATCTGGCGGGGAATGCGGTGTGGCGATGGCTGCCCGGACCGCCCGCTACCGGCTGGGCTCGTAAGGAGGGGGGGGGGGAGGGGAACTGGAGGACGTTCGGTCGCGTGGGTGGCGGGAGAGCCAACCCGGGGAGGATGCTGGCGCGACTCGTGACACCGGTAGTCCGCCCGGCGCCCATGGCAGGTTCCTACGACTGTCAAGAAGCCCGTGGGTCAGCCTCAAACCGACGCAGGCAAAGATCATGGTGGGGCGGAAACGGGGGGGTTCCGGGGGTGTCCGGTCGGGTGCGATGAGCGCACCGCCCGGTGTGCGCTTGGGGGTGGCCGGGGTACTTCGGCGGCGCTGACGGCTACGCCAGCGCCGCGCCCGCTTGTCAGACCAGCGTCAACTCTAGAACGGAATATCGTCGTCGAAGCCTTCGTTGAACGGTGCCTCGTCACCACCACCACCACCACCGCTACCGCTCGCGGCCTTGCTGCCGCCGCCGAATGCCGCGCTGCCACCGCCACCACGGCCGCCCAGCATCTGCATTTCGCTGGCGATGATCTCGGTCGTGTAGCGGTCGTTGCCGCTCTTGTCCTGCCACTTGCGGGTGCGCAGGCTGCCTTCGACATAGATCTGCGAACCCTTCTTCAGGTATTCGCCGACGATCTCCGCGAGCCGCTGATAGAAGACCACGTTATGCCACTCGGTGCGTTCCTTCTGCTCACCGGTCTGCTTGTCCTTCCATTGTTCGCTGGTCGCCACCGCCACGTTGGCGACCGCACCGCCATTGGGCATGTAACGAACCTCGGGATCCTTTCCCAGATTACCGACCAGAATGACCTTGTTCACACCGCGCGCCATGTTCTCCTCCCACCGAAAATATTCTGTTTCGATACCGTCCCGGCATCGTCCCAATAGCGCCCTGGGCCACCCCGGCGCCCTGTGCACCGGAGCGGGGCGGCAGGGCACATCATACGGGGTTCCACCGCCCCCGGCCACACGGGTCGGGGCGCCTCTCACGGGCCGCCGGGCGTGGTCACCCGCGCGAGCGCCTCCTCATCCAAGGCATTTTTATCGATTTTCAGATAGGCCACGCCCTCCTCGCCGATGACCACGGCCTCGGCCACACCGCGCACCAGGGTGAGGCGCTGCGCCAGCAACCGCGCCTGCGGTGCGTCCATCCTGCCGACCTGGAGCAGGTGGGTGGTGAGATAGCGTGGGCTGCGCATGGGGGCCGCCACCAGCAGCCACAGCACGGTCGCGGTGCCGGCGAACAGGAACACCCCGGTGACCCCGGCCTGACCCTGCAACCAGCCGCCGATCGCCCCGCCGAGGAAGGCCCCGAAGAACTGTGAACTGGAATAAAACCCCATGGCCGTACCCTTGCTGTCGGGCGGTGCCAGCCGGGAGATCAGCGACGGCAGCGTGGCCTCGAGCAGGTTGAAGCCGACATAGAAGAGGAAGATCAGCAACGCCACGTGGACGAGCTGCAGATGCCAGAAGGCCATCCCGAACAGCGCCAGCGCCACCGTCAGGATGGCACCCAGAAACACCGGCTTGAGCTTGCGGCGCCGCTCGGCATAGATGATGAAGGGGATCATCACCACCACCGACAAGAGCAGTACCGGAAGATAGAACTTCCAGTGCATGGCGGAGGGGAGCCCCAGCTGGTCGCGCAGGATCAGCGGCAGGACCGTAAAGGTCGCGGTCAGCGCCATGTGCAGGGTGAGGATACCGAAGTCCAGTCGCAGCAGCTCGGCATCGCGCAGCACTGCCAGGAACTGCCCGGGGACGGGTTCCGCATCGCGGTGCGGACGGCTGATGACCGGGTTCGGCACCAGCAGATAGAGCAGCGCGACACCCACGCAGGCGAGCACCGCCGTCAGCCAGAAGATGCCGCTGATGCCGACCCAGTGGTCCAGGACAGGTCCGACCAGCAGCGCGACCGAAAACGACAGCCCGATGCTCATACCGATGACGGCCATGGCCTTGGTGCGCTGCTCCTCGCGGGTGAGGTCGGCGGCCAGCGCCATCACGGCGGCGGCGATGGCCCCGGAACCCTGCAGCGCGCGGCCCAGGATCACCCCATAGATATCGGTGGCCAGGGCCGCCACCACGCTACCCAGCGCGAACAGCAGCAACCCGGCCGCGATCACCGGCTTGCGTCCGAGACGGTCTGACAGGAGGCCGAAGGGGATCTGCAACAGCGCCTGGGTCATGCCGTAGGCGCCGATGGCCAGCCCCATCAGGGCCGGGGTGGCCCCCGGCAGCTTCTCGGTGTAGAGGGCGAAGACCGGCAGGACCATGAACAGCCCCAGCATGCGTAAGGAGAAGATGCCTGCCAGCGACACCGCCGCGCGCCACTCTCCGGGTGTCATGCCATGGCGCTCGGCCGGGGACAGACTCACTGCCGGTCTTTCTTTGATCAAACGAGATGAGGGGCCGTATAGTAGCAGGTTCCCCGAGGGCCGAAAATCGACATGAACAGCATACGCATACGCGGCGCACGCACGCACAACCTTGCCAATATCGACCTGGAGCTGCCGCGCGACCAGCTGATCGTCATCACCGGCCTGTCCGGCTCCGGCAAGTCTTCGCTCGCCTTCGACACCATTTATGCCGAGGGCCAGCGCCGCTATGTCGAGTCGCTGTCGGCCTACGCCCGACAGTTCCTGTCGATGATGGAGAAGCCGGACATCGACCATATCGAAGGTCTGTCGCCGGCCATCTCCATCGAGCAGAAATCCACCTCGCACAACCCACGGTCGACGGTCGGCACCATCACCGAGATCTACGACTATCTGCGCCTGCTGTTCGCGCGCGTCGGTACGCCGCAGTGCCCTGACCACGGCACGGTGCTGGAGGCCCAGACCGTCAGCCAGATGGTCGACCAGGTGCTGGCCCTGCCCGAGGGCACGCGCCTGATGCTGCTCGCGCCGGTGGTACAGGGGCGCAAGGGGGAACATGTCGGCGTGCTGGAGGAGTTGCGTGCCCAGGGCTTCGTGCGCGCGCGCATCGACGGCAAGCTGGTGGAACTCGACCAACCGCCGACGCTGGATCTGCGGCGCAAGCACAGCGTCGATGTGGTGGTCGACCGCGTCAAGGTACGCGCCGACCTGGCCATCCGCCTGGCGGAGTCCTTCGAGACCACGCTGCGCCTGTCCGACGGTCTGGCGCGCGTCGCCTTCATGGACGAACCGGGGCGTGAGGAGCTGGTGTTCTCCGCCAAGTTCGCCTGCCCGACCTGCGGCTATTCATTGAGCGAGCTCGAGCCGCGGCTGTTCTCGTTCAACAACCCCGTCGGCGCCTGTCCGACCTGCGACGGCCTGGGCGTCAAACAGTATTTCGATCCGGCGCGCGTCGTCGCCCATCCACAGCTGAGCCTGGCCGGCGGCGCGGTGCGTGGCTGGGATCGGCGCAACGCCTATTACTTCCAACTCATCAGTTCACTGGCCGACCATTACGGCTTCGACATCGAGACGCCGTTCGAGGACCTGGCGGAGAAGATCCGTCAGGTGGTGTTGTACGGTTCGGGCCGTGAGACCATCGAATTCCAGTACCTCACCGAGCGCAGTGGCTTCGCCACCCGCCGACATGCGTTCGAAGGCATCATCCCCAACATGGAACGCCGTTACCACGAGACGGAATCCAACGTGGTGCGCGACGAGTTGGCGAAATACCTGAGCACGCGGCCCTGCCCCGACTGCGCCGGCACGCGTCTGAATCGCTCGGCCCGGCATGTGTTCGTCGCCGGCCGGGCGTTGCCCGACGTGGCCGCCCTGCCGGTGGGCCGTGCCCGGCAGTTCTTCGCCGGGCTGCAACTGGAAGGCCGCCGCGGCGAGATCGCCGCGCGGATTCTCAAGGAGATCGGTGAGCGCTTGAACTTTCTGGTCAACGTCGGCCTGGACTATCTGTCACTGGAACGCAGCGCCGACACACTGTCTGGCGGCGAGGCCCAGCGCATCCGTCTGGCCAGTCAGATCGGCGCCGGCCTCGTCGGCGTGATGTACATCCTCGACGAGCCCTCCATCGGCCTGCACCAGCGTGACAACCAGCGCCTGCTGAACACCCTCACCGACCTGCGCGATATGGGTAACACCGTAATCGTGGTGGAGCACGACGAGGACGCCATCCGCAGTGCCGATCATGTCGTCGACATGGGCCCCGGTGCGGGCGTCCACGGCGGCCGCGTGGTGGCACAGGGCACGCCGGCTGAGATCATGGCCGACCCACGCTCGCTGACCGGCCAGTATCTCTCCGGCCAGCGCCGCATCGCGCTGCCGGCCCAGCGCGTGCCCCGCGATCCGGCCCGGCTGTTGCGCATCCGCGGCGCACGCGGCAACAACCTCAAGGGCATCGATGTCGACATCCCCGCGGGTCTGATGACCTGCATCACCGGGGTCTCGGGCTCCGGCAAGTCCACGCTCATCAACGACACCCTGCATCCGTATGCGGCACGCGAACTGAACCATGCTGCGACCGATCCGGCACCCTGCGACGCCATCGAAGGCCTGGACCTGTTCGATAAGGTGGTCGACATCGACCAGAGCCCCATCGGCCGCACGCCGCGCTCCAACCCCGCCACCTACACCGGCCTGTTCACGCCCATCCGCGACCTGTTCGCCGGCACCCAGGAGGCGCGCTCACGTGGCTACAAGGTCGGGCGCTTCAGCTTCAACGTGAAGGGCGGGCGCTGCGAGGCCTGCCAGGGGGATGGTGTCATCAAGGTGGAGATGCACTTTCTGCCGGACATCTACGTCCCCTGCGATGTCTGTCATGGCCAGCGCTACAACCGCGAGACGCTGGAGATCCGTTACAAGGGCAAGAATGTCCACGAGGTACTGGAGATGACGGTGGAGGACGCGCTGGTGTTCTTCAACGCCGTGCCCGTGATCGCCCGCAAGCTGCAGACACTCATGGACGTCGGGCTCTCCTACATCCGCCTGGGCCAGAACGCGACCACACTCTCCGGTGGCGAGGCGCAGCGCGTCAAGTTGGCGCGCGAACTCTCCAAGCGCGATACCGGCAATACGCTCTACCTCCTGGATGAGCCGACCACCGGTCTGCATTTCCACGATATCGAACAGCTACTCGCCGTGCTGCACCGACTGCGCGATCACGGCAACACCATCGTGGTCATCGAACACAACCTGGATGTCATCAAGACCTCGGACTGGGTCATCGACCTCGGTCCGGAGGGCGGCGACCAGGGCGGCCGGATCATCGCCGCGGGCACGCCCGAGGCGATCGCAGACGTGCCTGAATCCTATACCGGACAGTTTCTCGCGCCGCTGCTGAACCCCGGACCCAGGCCGGCGCCGCCGGCACGACGTGGCGTCAAGGCGCGGGCCAAACCGCCGACCCAGCCGCAGACCCAAGCGCGGCCCAAGACGCGCACCAAGACACGCGGCTGATCCCTCAGGCGGCAGAGCGCACGCGCACGAACGCCGTCGACACCTGCAGCAGATAGACAGCCAGAGCGAATGCGGCCGGGAGCGGTGCGAATCCGACCCCGGCGAAGGTCAACGCAGCACTCGCCCAGAAGGCCGTCACGCGCAGGCCGCCGCCGGCGGTCAACCACGCGCGCATCACCGCGTGCGCCGGCGTCACGCGCCCGGGCCAACGCCAGATCGGCAGCAGATGGCTGGTAGCGCCGGTGACCAACGGCAGCAGGAACAGATACACCAGCAGCGCGAGCGCCGCATCCGCGCTCATCAGCCCGTATCCATGTGCCAGCCCGGCGCCCACTGCCAGTACCCAGCCACCGGCGGCGGCCACCAGCACGATCCCCGCCCCGCGCGACGACCACCAGGGCCGCCGGTAGCGTGCCATGGCCCGCAACATCACCAGCGCCGGCCAGGCCCAGGCAGCCGCACCCGCGAACGCCGCGGGAGGCCAGAATGCCGCCCCGACGGCGATGAGCACCGCACCCGCGACCGCGAACGGCAACTGGGTACGCAGGAACGGCAGGGCGTGGGCATCCTGTTCGCCGAGCGCCGTCGGCAACAGCACCCGCAGGGTACCGACGGCGGTCAGCCCCAGAAAGCCGAACAGGTTGAGATGCAGATGCAGCACGCGCGTCAGCGCCCATTGCCCCGGCCAGACGGCGCGCGTGACGATCAGCGCCAGCGCCACGACCAGGGCGGCCAGCGCGAACAGGTACCAGTCCAGGCCCGGGTGCGGTGTACCGAAGCTGCGCACCCGTCGCCGCCAGGCCCAGGCGATCTCCAGCGCGACCACCAGCAGTGCCGCGGCCGCGATGCCAGGCAACAGTGATGGCCGGTGGTGCAGCGCCAACACCGCACCGACACCCAACACCAAGGCCATCGGCGGCAGCAATAGCACCGCACCCCGCGCCGTGGTACTGCGGGTCAGCACGGGGATGAAATACAGCATCGCCCCCAGGATCAGCGGCATGACGCCCATGGCGAACAGCACGTGCCGCCACACCGCGGCCGGCGCCGACTGACCCGCCAGACCCATGAACAGCGCCGCCAGCGAGGCGAACACCAGACCGACGAGAACCCGCGCGCTCATGACCTCTCCCCGCGACGCGCCTGGAAACGCACTGCGTCCCCCACGTGCAACCCGACCAACTCGCTCGCCCGACCCTGATTGACAGCGATCTCGACCAGGCCGTTGGCATTGCCGTACCAGAATGCCTGACCACGCTCGACGTCGGCGAAGGTCCACGCGTGCCGCAGCCGCAGTGCGCCCGCCTCGAGGATGTCCTCCTCCCGCACGCCGGCGGCGCGCATGCCGCTCAGCAGATTGCCGTAGCGATCCACATACACGATACGGGCGAGCTCTGCCGGCCAGTCCTGCAGCCGTTGCGTTGCGGGCTCCACCGGCTGACCCGGCACGCTGTCCCCGCGCGCGAGACGCGCAGCGACCGGCGCGAACAGATCGCGGCCGTGGAAGGTATGCGAGAGCTGCCGCGGGCGCCAGTCGATGTCCCACCACTGCAACTGTGCCGCGCGGCGCGCGATGACGTTGAACAGGCCGTTGTCCGGGCCGACGTACCAGCGGCCGTCGGCGCGCACCACGGCCGCACGGCGTGCACCACCTACTCCGGGATCGACGACCGCGAGGAATACCGTACCCGGCACGAATTCCCCGACATACGCCGCCAGCAGGTACGCCGCTGCCTGGATCTCGAAGGCCGGTAGATCAGTAAACAGATCGATCACGGTCACGCCCGGTGCCTCACGCGCCAGCACGGCCTTCATCTGCCCCAGGTAGGGTCCGGTACTGCCGAAATCTGTGGCGGTAACGATCATGGCGCGCCCTCCGAACAGCGACTTCCATAGCGACGAAAACCACGAAACGCACTGCCCTGAAAACTACATTTGCCACAGAATCACACGGAAAAACACGGACAAGGTCAAGGCATCACGCAGATATCTTCACCCTCGGGGAGCGGTGAACAGACGCTGCAGGAATATCCATTGTTTCCGTGCCTTCCGTGTGCTTCCGTGGCTGCAACAGTTTCTGGTAGCAGGCCTTCCACCAATGCTGCATCCGTGGGTTCGTAGCCAGCCGCAACGAAAAAGGCCGGGCAATGCCCGGCCTTTCACAACAGCGCGTGTACGCTTACTCCGCGGCGGCTTCGGCCGCCGGCTCCGGACGATCGACCAGCTCGACCAGGGCCATCGGGGCCTTGTCGCCGGGACGGAAGCCCATCTTCAGGATACGCAGGTAACCACCGGGACGCTCCTTGTAGCGCGGCCCCAACTCGTTGAACAGTTTGGTCACCATGTCGCGATCACGCAGGCGCGCGAAGGCGATGCGGCGCTTGTGGACGCTGTCGATCTTGGCCAGTGTGATGAGCGGCTCCGCGACCTTGCGCAGTTCCTTGGCCTTCGGCACCGTCGTCTTGATCACTTCATGATTCAACAGCGACGTGGTCATATTGCGCAGCATCGCCTTGCGGTGACTGCTGTTGCGGCTGAGCTGCCGTCCAGTGTTGCGGTGACGCATGGTAAAACCCTCAAGAAAACTTGGGATTCGGCATTCAGGATCCGGGATTCGGCGTCAAACCATTTTGTTCGAACCGAATCCCGAATCCCAATTCCCGAATCCCCGGAATTAAGCGCTGACCTTCTCTCGACTCAGGCCGGCCGGTGGCCAGTTGTCCAGGCGCATACCCAGCGACAGGCCATGTGACGCCAGCACATCCTTGATCTCGGTGAGCGACTTCTTGCCAAGGTTCGGGGCCTTGAGCAATTCCACCTCGGTGCGCTGTATCAGGTCACCGATGAAATAGATGCTCTCCGCCTTCAGGCAGTTCGCCGAACGCACCGTCAGCTCCAGGTCGTCGACCGGGCGCAGCAGAATCGGATCGATATCGGCAGAACGGGCCTCCACCTGTTCGACCTCCTTGCCCTGCAGATCCACGAACACCGACAGCTGTTCCTGCAGGATCGTCGCGGCGCGGCGCACGGCCTCTTCCGGATCGATGGTGCCGTTGGTCTCGATGTCGATGACCAGCTTATCCAGGTCGGTGCGCTGCTCGACACGCGCCCGGTCGACCGCGTAGGTCACCTTGCTGACCGGGCTGAAGGACGCGTCCAGCTGCAGACTGCCGATGGGACGGTCACTGCCCTCGACGCCATCGCGTTGCGTGGCCGGCTGATAGCCGCGACCCTTGGCGAGCTTCAGGCTCATGTTCAGTTCGCCTGCCTTGGTCAGGTTGGCGATGACATGGTCCCGATTCATGATCTCGACGTCGTGGTCCAGGGCGATGTCGCCGGCGGTCACCACACCCGGACCCTTCTTCTTCAGGGTGAGCACGGTCTCATCGCGGCTGTGCATCTTGAGCGCCAGACCCTTCAGGTTCAGCAGGATATCGATGACATCCTCCTGCACACCTTCGATGGTCGAATACTCATGCAGGACGCCCTCGATTTCGACGTTCACCACCGCCGCGCCCGGCATGGACGACAGCAGAATACGGCGTAACGCATTGCCAAGGGTATGACCGAAACCGCGCTCCAGCGGTTCGATCGTGACCTTGGCATGCCGCTCATTGATCGTCTGGATGTCGACAATGCGCGGCTTGAGGAATTCGTTGACCTTGCCTTGCATGGAAAGTCCTCTCTCCTGAATCGCTTACTTGGAGTACAGCTCCACCACCAGCTGCTCGTTGATCTCCGGCGGCAGTTCGCTGCGTTCCGGTCGTGATTTGAAGACGCCTTCCATCTTCGTCGCGTCGACGTTCATCCAATCCGACACCCCCCGCTGCTGTGCGAGGTCGACGGCACTCTGGATGCGCGACTGCTTGCGGGCCTTCTCCGACACCGCGATCACATCGTTCGGGCTCACCTGCGCGGAAGGGATATTCAGCTTACGGCCGTTCACGGTCACGGCGTTGTGGCGCACCAGCTGGCGCGCCTCCGAACGCGAGACCGCGAAACCCATGCGATACACGACGTTGTCAAGGCGGCACTCGAGGAGTTGCAACAGGTTTTCACCGGTCGAACCCTTGCGGCGCGCGGCCTCGACGTAATAGCTGTGGAACTGGTTTTCCAGCACGCCATAGATGCGCCGCAGCTTCTGCTTCTCGCGCAGCTGACCCGCGTACTCCGACAGACGGGTGCGACGCTGGCCGTGCTGACCGGGTGGGAACGGACGGCTCTCCACCGGGCACTTGCTCATGTAGCACTTCTCGCCCTTCAGGAACAGCTTGCCGCCTTCGCGGCGGCACTGACGGCATTTGGAACCGGTATACTTTGCCATTTCGACTCCAGCTAACTTCTCTATATGTTCAGACGCGACGCTTTTTCGGTGGGCGGCAGCCATTATGCGGAATCGGGGTCACGTCCTGGATATTGGTGACCTTGAACCCGACGGTGTGCAACGCACGGACAGCGGAATCACGGCCCGGTCCGGGACCCTTCACCATCACCTCGACGTTCTTCAGGCCAAATTCCTGGGCCGCCCTGGCGGCCCGCTCCGCCGCCACCTGGGCTGCGAACGGGGTGCTCTTGCGCGAGCCGCGGAAACCGGAACCGCCGGCGGTCGCCCAGGACAGTGCGTTCCCCTGACGATCGGTGACGGTGATGATGGTATTGTTGAAGGAGGCATGGACGTGGACGATACCGTCGACGACGTTCTTCTTGACCTTCTTCTTGGTACGGGGAGCCGGTTTAGCCATAAGTTCCTAGTCTCGATTCTCAGTGCCGGAGTCTTCCGGCAGGTTCGCGATGCTGCATGTATCCCGGAACGACTACTTGCGGATCGGGCGCCGCGGACCCTTGCGGGTACGGGCATTGGTACGGGTGCGCTGGCCGCGCAGCGGCAGGCCGCGACGATGCCGCAGACCACGGTAGCAGCCGAGATCCATCAGGCGCTTGATGCTCATGGATACGGTGCGGCGCAGATCGCCTTCGACGATGTACTTACCGACTTCGGTACGCAGCGCCTCGACCTCACCTTCGGCCAAGTCTTTGATCTTCCGGTCCGGCGGGATGCCGGTCGCGGCACAGATCGCCTGCGCGCGGACGCGGCCGACGCCGTAGATGGCCGTCAAAGCGATGACGGCGTGCTTGTTTACCGGGATATTGATACCAGCAATACGGGCCATTCAGGCTCTCCTAACACGATCTCAAGACAACCTGCGACCGGGAAACGCGCAAGAGTACCCCGCAGGTCGAAAAAAATCAATTACCAGACTGCCACCTGGACGCGATCCCCGGCACGACCGCCAGGCGGTTGCGCGCGGCTGCAGTGCGGCTCGGGCATCCCATGGATGTGCTCAACCCTGGCGCTGCTTGTGGCGGGCATCCTTACAGATCACGCGCACCACGCCCTTGCGCCGGACGATCTTGCAGTTGCGGCAGATTCTTTTGACAGACGCTCTAACTTTCATGACGACACCCAACTGGTCAACAAACTTTCAACCGGGCGCCGGCGCTCATGCCACCGCCCGCATTTTTCAGCGCAACAGCCCCGTCTTGCCCTGGCTCTTCAGGTTGGCCTTCTTCATCAGGCCCTCGTACTGATGAGACATCAGATGGGCCTGCACCTGGGCCATGAAGTCCATGACCACCACCACAATGATCAGCAAGGACGTGCCACCGAAATAGAATGGTACGTTCCAGTACAGGATCAGGAACTCCGGCATCAGGCACACCGCGGTGATATAGATGGCACCCGCCAGTGTCAGCCGGGTCATCACACCGTCGATGTAACGGGCCGTCTGTTCGCCCGGCCGGATCCCCGGGATGAACGCACCGGACTTCTTCAGATTGTCCGCCGTTTCCCGCGCGTTGAACACCAGCGCGGTGTAGAAAAAGCAGAAGAATATGATCGCCAGCGCATACATCAGCACATACAGCGGCTGCCCGGGCGACAGCGTGCTCGCGAGGTCCTTCATCCAGCCCATGCCTTCGCTGGCCCCGAACCAACTGCCCAAGGTCGCCGGGAACAGGATGATGCTCGAGGCGAAGATCGGCGGGATCACGCCCGCCATGTTCAGCTTCAGCGGCAGATGGGTGCTCTGCGCCGCGTACACCTGACGCCCCTGCTGCCGTCGTGCATAATTCACGGTGATGCGCCGCTGGCCGCGTTCGACGAACACCACGAAGGCCGTCACCGCCAATGCGAGGGCGAACAGGAACAGAATCGCCAGAATGTTCAGTTCACCCGTGCGCGCCAGTTCCAGCGTCCCACCGATCGCCGCCGGCAGACCGGCCACGATGCCCGCGAAAATGATGATCGAGATGCCGTTACCGACACCGCGCTCGGTGATCTGTTCGCCCAGCCACATCAAGAAGATGGTGCCGGTCACCAGCGTCACCACAGTCGTCAGTACGAACGCCGGGCCGCCCGCGATCACCAGTGGCGCGTTGCCGAATGACTGCCCTTGCAGGCCCACCGCGATGCCAACGGCCTGCAGCGTGGCCAGGCCGACCGTACTGTAGCGCGTGTACTGCGTGATCTTGCGTCGCCCGGCCTCGCCTTCCTTCTTCAGCTGCTCCAGACTCGGCACCGTCACGGTCAGCAGCTGAATGATGATCGACGCCGAGATGTACGGCATGATTCCCAGCGCGAACATCGAGAGACGTTCCAGCGCGCCGCCCGAGAACATGTTGAACATGTCCAGGATGGTCCCGCGCTGCTGATCGGCCAGTGATGCGAGCACATGCGGATCGATACCCGGCACCGGAATGAAGGTGCCGAGGCGATAGACGATCATGGCCCCCAGCACGAACAGCAGACGCTGGCGTAACTCCTTGAGTTTGCCCAGGTCGCCGACGGTTCCTGCCAGTGTCGAGGCCGGGCTTGCCACTTAGTCTTCGACCTTGCCGCCGGCCGCCTCGATTGCGGCACGCGCACCCTTGGTCACGCCGACGCCTCTCAAATTCACGGGCTTGGTCAACTCACCCGCCAGGATGACCTTGGCCAGCTGGATCTCTTCACCGATCAGGCCGGCCGCCTTCAACGCCAGCAGATCGATGACCTCGGCGTCGACCTTGGCCAGCTCATGGAGCCGGACTTCCGCACGCGTGCGACCGATGCGTGACCGGAAACCCACCTTCGGCAGGCGACGCTGCAGCGGCATCTGGCCGCCTTCGAAACCGACCTTGCGGAAGCCGCCGGCACGCGAGTGCTGGCCCTTATGGCCACGGCCGCAGGTCTTGCCCAGGCCGGAACCGATGCCGCGACCGACGCGCTTGGGCGACGGCTTGCTACCGGCGCCGGGTTTGATGGTGTTCAGCCGCATGTCACGCTTCCTCAACCTGCAACATATACGAAACCTTGTTGATCATGCCGCGTATTTCCGGCGTATCGATCACTTCCACGCTGTGGTGCATGCGGCGCAGGCCGAGGCCGGAAACGCATGCCTTGTGCTTCTGGACGCGGCCATTGAGGCTGCGTACCAGAGTGACTTTGAGCTTCTTCTGAGCGGCCATGACTTACCCCAGGATTTCCTTCACTGACTTGCCGCGCTTGGCCGCGATCTGCTCCGGCGTATGCATCCGCTCCAGACCGTTGATGGTGGCACGTACGACATTGGTCGGGTTATTGGAACCGATGCACTTGGCCAGCACGTCCTTGACGCCCAGCACTTCGAGCACCGCGCGCATGGCGCCGCCGGCGATGATGCCGGTACCTTCAGAGGCCGGCTGCATGTAGACCTTGGCCGCGCCGTGGATGCCGTTCACGGCATACTGCAGCGTATCTTCGCGCAGGTTGATGGCGCGCATGTTGCGGCGTGCGCTGTCCATCGCCTTCTGGATCGCAACGGGCACCTCACGCGCCTTGCCCGTGCCGAAGCCCACCCGGCCCTTGCCATCGCCGACCACCGTCAGTGCAGCGAAACCGAATTGGCGTCCGCCCTTCACGACCTTGGCCACACGATTCACTGCGACCAGCTTCTCGAGAAGGCCGTCACTCTGAGCCTGTGAGTCAACACTCGACATGATTCAATCTACCCTTAAAATTGGAGGCCGGCTTCACGGGCGGCATCCGCCAGCGCCTTCACTCGGCCGTGGTACTTAAATCCGGAACGGTCGAACGCCACCCTGGTGACGCCCGCCGCCTTGGCCTTCTCGGCGATCAGCGTGCCGACCGCGACCGCCGCGCCGGCATTGCCGGTGTACGCCAGGTCGCTGCGCAATTGCTTGTCCAGCGTCGACGCCGCAGCGACGACCTGGTCGCCGTTGGGCGCGATGATCTGGGCGTACATATGCCGCGGCGTGCGTAAGATGCACAACCGGAAAGCACCCGTCTCGCGGATGCGTGCCCGGGTCTTGCGGGCGCGGCGCAAACGTGTCGTCTTCTTGTCCATAAATACCACCTTGGGACCTGATCCAGCCCGGTGTGACGCCCTGTGCAGGCCCATCCGGACACCTTCGATTCAAACTCAGCGAATTACTTCTTCTTCGCTTCCTTCCGCGCAATGACCTCGTCAGAATATTTCACACCCTTGCCCTTGTAGGGCTCCGGCGGACGGTACGCGCGTATGTCCGCGGCGACCTGCCCGACCTGCTGACGATTGCTGCCGCGCACGATGATCTCGGTCTGGCTCGGCGTCTCGATGGTGACACCCTCCGGGACCGCATAATTCACCGGGTGGGAGAAGCCCAGCGTCAGATTCAGCGTCTTGCCCTGGGCCTGGGCGCGGTAGCCGACGCCGATCAGTTCCAGCTTGCGCTCGAAGCCCTTGCTCACCCCGGTCACCAGATTATCCACCAGCGCACGCGCCGTGCCGGCCTGCGCCCAGGCGCCCGGCTCAGCATTACGCGCAGCGAAGATCAGCTGGGTACCGTCCTGCTTCATCTCGACCAGGTGGTGTAACTTCTGCTGCAGGCTGCCCTTCGGACCCTTCACAGTCACATCGGCACCATTGACGGTGATCTCGACGCCCTTCGGCAGCTCAACAGGTTTTTTGGCAACTCTCGACATGGCTCTGCCCTATCAGCAAACGGTGCACAGCACCTCGCCACCCTCGCCGAGGGCGCGCGCTTCACGGTCGGTCATCACACCCTTGGAGGTGGATACGATGGCGACACCCAGACCGCCCAGTACCCTGGGCAGCTCGTCCTTACCTTTGTAGATGCGCAGACCCGGACGGCTGACACGGTGCAGCGACTCGATCACCGGCCGACCCTCGTAGTACTTGAGGGTAACGGTCAGCTGCGGCTTGCGATCCACGTCCTGTACGACGAAATCACTGATATAGCCCTCACTCTTGAGGACACTGGCCACAGCCTGCTTGGCCTTGGACGCGGGCATCGTGACCTGCGCCTTGTTGGCCGCCTGGCCGTTGCGGATGCGGGTCAGGAAATCCGCGATTGGGTCCGACATGCTCATCTACTGAATCCTCGGTTTTCTATTCGCGCCACGTCTACCAGCTGGCCTTTACCAGGCCCGGGACGTCACCGCGCATGGCGGCTTCGCGCAACTTGTTGCGGCACAGACCGAACTTGCGGTACACGGCGCGCGGCCGGCCGGTGATACGACAACGACGCTGGATCCGCGACGGGCTGGCATCGCGCGGCAGCTTCTGCAGCTGGGCGACAGCAGCGACACGCTCCTCGTAGGATGCCTGTGGGTCGCGAATGGCCTCTTTCAGTTGTGCACGCTTGGCAGCGTACTTGGCAACCGTCTGTATCCGCTTGAGCTCGCGGGCCTGCATCGATTTCTTTGCCATCTGAACTCTGTCCTCAGTTGCGGAACGGGAAGCTGAACGCCGCCAGCAGCGCCCTGGCTTCCGCGTCGGTCTTGGCCGTGGTGGTGATGGTGATATCCATACCGCGCACGGCGTCGACCTTGTCGTAGTCGATTTCCGGGAAGATGATCTGCTCGCGCACGCCCATGCTGTAGTTACCACGGCCGTCGAATGACTTGCCGTTCAACCCGCGAAAGTCGCGGATGCGCGGGATGGCGATGGTGATCAGCCGGTCCAGGAACTCATACATGCGTGTGCGGCGCAGAGTCACCTTGCAGCCGATGGGCCAGCCTTCGCGAATCTTGAAGCCGGCAACCGCCTTGCGGGCGTGAGTTACCACCGCCTTCTGCCCGGCGATCTTCTCCATGTCGCCGACGGCGTTCTCGATGATCTTCTTGTCACCGGCCGCCTCGCCAACACCCATGTTCAAGCTGATCTTGGTAATTCTGGGCACTTCCATGACGTTCTTGTAGCCAAACTGCTCCATGAGCTGTTTGATCACAGTGTCCTGGTAGTGCTGGTGCAATCTCGCCATGGCTCCAACCTGTCTGCTCAGACGTCCACGACTTCATTCGTGGACTTGAAATACCGAACCTTCCGACCGTCTTCCAACGTCCGGATACCCACGCGGTCACCCTTCTTGGACTGCGGATTGTACAGCATCACATTGGAGGTATGGATGGCCGCCTCCCGCTCGATGATGCCGCCCGGCACGCCGGCCTGAGGGTTCGGGCGCGTATGACGCTTCACGATATTCACGTTCTCGATGATCAATCGCTCTTCGTCGACGATACGCAGCACGGAACCGCGCTTGCCCTTGTCGCGACCTGCAATGACGATCACCTCGTCGCCTTTCTTGACCCTGCGCATGACGAAACCCTATCTGCCTTAAAGCACTTCTGGAGCAAGCGAGACGATCTTCATGAACTTCTCGTTGCGTAATTCACGGGTTACCGGCCCGAATATACGGGTGCCGATAGGCTCCAACTTATTATTCAGAAGCACCGCCGCGTTGGTATCGAAGCGTACCACCGAACCGTCGGGGCGACGCACGCCCTTGCGTGTACGCACGACTACCGCACTGTACACCTCACCCTTCTTGACCTTGCCACGCGGAATCGCTTCCTTCACGCTGACCTTGATCACGTCGCCGATACCGGCATAGCGACGGTGCGAGCCGCCCAGCACCTTGATGCACTGCACCTGGCGGGCCCCGCTGTTATCCGCAGCGAACAACATGGTCTGCATCTGAATCATGGTTTAATCCTGACCAGCAATTTACTGAAAACTGTCTCAATCAAGCCCGCCGGGCCTGCCCTGTCAGCTCGTCTGTTCGACCACTTCCACCAGCATCCAGGACTTGGTCTTGGAGACCGGCCGGCACTGGCGGATCGTCACCAGGTCGCCTTCCTGACACTGGTTGTTTTCGTCATGCACGTGGATCTTGCTGGAGCGGCGGATGTACTTGCCGTACACCGGATGCCGGACCACGCGGTCGATCTGCACTGTGATGGACTTGTTCATCTTGTTGCTCACCACACGGCCGGTGAGCGTACGCTCGATCTTGTCGTTCGCGCTCATGCTGCGTCACCTGCGTTGGCTTGTTCGTTCAGCACCGTCTTGATACGGGCGATATCCTTGCGCACACGTTGGAAGTGGTGCGGACGGGCCAGCTGACCAGTCGCACGCTGCATCCGCAGATTGAATTCCTCGCGCAACAAACCGTTCAACTCTTCGCGCAGCTCCGCGGCAGTCTTGGTTCTCAGTTCACTTGCGTTCATCACATCACCGTCCGGGTCGTGAAGGTGGTCTGCACGGGCAGCTTGGCCGCGGCCAGACGAAACGCCTCGCGGGCAATCTCTTCGGTCACACCCTCAATCTCATACAGCACGCGGCCGGGCTGAATCCGGGCCACCCAATACTCGACGTTGCCCTTGCCGCTGCCCATGCGCACCTCCAAGGGCTTTTTGGTAATCGGCACGTCTGGAAACACGCGGATCCAGATCTTGCCGCCACGCTTGACATGACGGGTGATCGCCCGGCGCGCCGCCTCGATCTGGCGTGCCGTGATACGGCCGCGGGTGGTCGCCTTGAGCGCGAACTCACCAAAGCTCACGCGGTTGCCCGAAGTCGCCAGGCCGGTATTGCGGCCCTTGTGCTGCTTGCGGAATTTGGTTCTTTTCGGCTGCAACATGGTTTAACTGCTCCCCTTACTTGCCCGCCGCCTTCTTCGCGGACTCCGCCTCGACGCTCTGATCCGCGGAGTCGAATATCTCGCCCTTGAAGACCCAGACTTTCACACCGATGATTCCATAGGTGGTGTGGGCCTCCGCGAAACCGTAGTCGATATCGGCACGCAGGGTGTGCAGCGGCACACGACCTTCACGGTACCACTCGCTACGTGCGATCTCGGCGCCATTCAAGCGACCGGCGACATTGATGCGGATGCCCTGGCCGCCCAGGCGCATGGCGTTGGTCACGGCACGCTTCATGGCGCGACGAAACATGATGCGGCGCTCCAGCTGCTGAGCCACGCTCTCGGCCACCAGTTGGGCATCGAGTTCGGGCTTGCGCACTTCCTCGATGTTGATATGCACCGGAATGCCCATCTTCGCCGACACAAGCTTGCGCAGCGCTTCGATATCCTCGCCCTTCTTGCCGATAACGATGCCGGGGCGGGCCGTATGTACGGTAATCATGGCATTGCGTGCCGGGCGCGAAATCTGAATCCGGCTCACCGAGGCGTGCGCGAGCTTCTTCTTGATGAAGTCGCGGATCTCGATGTCCTTGTTCAGATAGTCAGCATAGTTGCGGGAGTCCGCGAACCATGTGGACGTCCAGTCCTTGACGATGCCCAGGCGGATGCCTGTTGGATGTACTTTCTGACCCATTCCGAGTTCTCTCTCGTATCCAGTTTTAGCGGTCTGATCCCTCGGGACCAGACACTGAAAGCCGCCGCCGACTCTGGCGTTACTTCGTGTCGCCCACGGTCACCGTGATGTGACTCATGCGCTTGATGATGCGGTTGCCGCGACCCTTGGCGCGTGGCCGCATGCGTTTCAGGGTCGGACCCTCGTCGACGCAGATCACTGCAACCTTCAACTCGTCGATGTCGGCACCTTCGTTGTGTTCGGCATTCGCGATCGCCGATTCCAACACCTTGCGGACCATGCCGGCCGCCTTCTTGTTGCTGAACATCAGCGTCTGCAGCGCGCGCTCCACCGGCAGACCACGGACCTGGTCGGCCACGAGTCGGCATTTCTGGGGCGAAATCCGCGCAAAGCGCAATTTGGCACTGACTTGCATTCGGAGTTCTCCCTTACCTCGACTTCCGGTCGGCCACATGACCCTTGAAGGTACGGGTCGCCGCGAATTCGCCGAGCTTGTGACCGACCATGTTTTCGTTGACCAGCACCGGTACGTGCTGCCGTCCGTTGTGCACCGCGATGGTCAGACCGACCATATCTGGCATCACCATGGAACGGCGCGACCAGGTCTTGATCGGCCTCTTGCTGTTCGTAGCAACCGCCTCCTCGACCTTCTTGGCGAGGTGCAGGTCAACGAAAGGCCCTTTTTTCACTGAACGTGGCACGTTTACGACCTCTCAATACTTATTTCTTGTTACGCCGGCGGACGATCATGCTGTCGGTACGCTTGTTCTTGCGTGTCTTGTAGCCCTTCGTCGGCATGCCCCACGGTGATACCGGGTGCCGGCCGCCGGAGGTACGGCCTTCACCGCCACCATGCGGATGGTCGACCGGGTTCATGACCACGCCGCGCACGGTGGGTCGGACACCCCGCCAGCGCGCCGCGCCCGCCTTGCCCAATGAGCGCAGGCTATGCTCGGAATTACCGACTTCACCGATGGTTGCGCGGCATTCGCAATGCACCTTGCGGATCTCACCCGAGCGCAGACGCAGGCTGGCGTAGTCGCCTTCGCGTGCGACCAATTGGGCCGCGGTACCGGCGCTGCGAGCGATCTGCCCACCCTTGCCGGCCTTCATCTCGATGTTATGCACCTCGGTGCCGACCGGGATGTTGCGCAACGGCATGGCGCTGCCCGGTTTGATCGGGGCGGTGGTGCCCGACAGTACCGGCATGCCGGCCTCCAGGCCCTTCGGGGCCAGGATATAACGGCGCTCACCGTCAGCGTACAGCACCAGCGCGATATGCGCGCTGCGGTTCGGGTCGTATTCCAGGCGCTCAACCCGGCCGGCGATGCCGTCCTTGTTGCGCTTGAAGTCGATGACCCGGTACTTCTGCTTGTGACCGCCACCCCGATGACGGGTCGTGATGCGCCCGTCATTGTTGCGCCCACCCGTCTTGGTCTGCTTTTCGACCAGCGCAGCGAAGGGGTCACCCTTGTGCAGGCCCGCGGTGACCGACCGCACGACGAAGCGGCGGCCAGCGGATGTCGGTTTTGCTTTAACGATAGCCATCACTCAAAACCTTGCTCAGTTGAGCGATCCACCTACAGGCGATCACTCGGCTCCCATGAAATTGATATCGCTGCCTTCGGCCAAAGTCACGAAGGCCTTCTTCCAGTCAGACCGCTTGCCGAAGGTCTGACCGAAACGCTTGATCTTGCCGGGCACGTTAGAGACCTGCACGCCCGTGACCTTCACGTCGAACAGCATCTCGACCGCCTGCCGGATCTCCGGCTTGGTCGCATCCGAAACCACCTTGAATGCGTACTGGCGATTGCGGTCGGCCAGGCGCGTGGTCTTCTCGGACATCAGCGGCGCCAGCAACACCTTCATCAAACGTGCGTTACTCATGCCAGCCTCTCCTCGAAACGCTTCAGCGTATCGACCGTCATCAGCACCGTACCGAAGCCCACCAGACTGACCGGATCCGCACTCACGGAATCACACACACCCACGTGATACAGATTGCGTGCGGCGAGGTAGAGATTCATGTCGGCGTCGTCGTTGACGATCAACACGTCATCCAACGCCATCTCTTTGAGCTTGGCGACCAGTTCCTTCGTCTTGGGGGCGGATACCGTGAAGGATTCCACTACAACCAGACGACCCTGACGCAGCAGCTCCGACAAGATCGAGGCCATCGCACCCCGGTACATCTTCTTGTTGACCTTCTGCGTATAGTCGCGCGGACGCGCGGCGAAGGTCGTGCCACCACCCCGCCACAGCGGGCTGCGAATGGTACCAGAACGCGCGCGCCCTGTCCCCTTTTGTCGCCACGGTTTGGCACCGCCGCCGCGAACCTCAGAACGGGTCTTCTGGGCCTTGGTGCCCTGGCGGGCGCCAGCCAGCACGGCCGTCACGACCTGGTGAACCAGCGCCTCATTGAACTCGCGCCCGAAGGTCGCCGCGGAGACGGCGACGGACGTACCACCTGTGACCTGCAGTTCCATCTCTGCGCCCCCTTAACCCTTGACCGCCGGGCGGACGATCAGGTCGCCGCCTTTGGCCCCGGGCACCGCGCCCTTGACCAGAATAAGATTGCGCTCGGCGTCCACGCGCACCACTTCGAGGTTCTGCGCGGCGCGACGCACGTTGCCCATGTGCCCGGCCATCTTCTTGCCCTTGAACACGCGACCCGGCGACTGATTCTGCCCGATCGCACCCGCGGAACGGTGTGACAGCGAGTTGCCATGGGTGGCATCGCCCATGGTGAAGTTGTACCGCTTGATGGTGCCGGCGAAACCCTTGCCGATGGTGGTACCGGTCACGTCGACCTTCTGGCCGGCCGCGAACAGATCCGCCTTGAGTTCCGCGCCCACGGCCAGATCCGCACCCTCACCCTCGGCCAGACGGAACTCCCACAGGCCGCGCCCGGGTTGCACATTGGCCTTGGCGAAGTGACCGCCCAGCGGCTTGGTCACGCGCGTCGCGCGACGGGTACCCACGGTGACCTGCACGGCGCGATAGCCATCGGTCTCCACGGTCTTGAGCTGGGCCACGCGGTTCGGCTCCACCTCGATCACGGTCACAGGCACGGACGCACCGTCCTCCGTGAAGATCCGCGTCATCCCCGCTTTACGTCCTACGACACCGATTGTCATGTCTGTTACCTCTTGTAGGAGCGGGCTTGCCCGCGACTCGTCCTGTACACAGTTCGCGACCAGAGGCCGCCCCTACGGATTCCTATTAATTCAGTTTGATCTGCACGTCCACGCCGGCAGCCAGATCCAGCTTCATCAGCGCATCCACGGTCTTGTCCGTTGGATCCACAATGTCCATCAGGCGCTTGTGGGTGCGGATCTCATACTGGTCGCGCGCGTCCTTATTGACGTGCGGCGAGGTCAGGATGGTGAAACGCTCCATCTTGGTCGGCAACGGGATCGGACCGCGCACCTGAGCACCGGTGCGCTTGGCCGTCTCGACGATCTCACGCGCCGACTGGTCGATCAGACGATGATCGAAGGCCTTCAGGCGGATACGAATTCTTTGGTTTGCCATGTCAAAACCTCAGATACAAGTTGCAAGAGACAAGTTACAAGTCCAAACGGTCTTGACTTGTATCCTGCCTCTTGTCTCTTGCATCTTATTCAATGATCTTCGCCACCACGCCGGCGCCGACGGTGCGGCCACCTTCGCGGATCGCAAAACGCAGACCCTCTTCCATCGCGATCGGCGCGATCAGCGAC
>Ga0172382_10004260_pt1 | contig 22013 bp, 15 predicted proteins | sample Leawel138RmetaG_FD_122245 | JGI IMG/M metagenome (GOLD analysis project Ga0172382, IMG submission 122245) | Leachate microbial communities from a municipal landfill in Southern Ontario, Canada - Leachate well 138R metaG | ecosystem: Engineered > Solid waste > Landfill > Unclassified | place... | reverse complement strand
CTTGGCGGCGACAAACTGGCCGACAACTTTTCGGACGCAGATGATCCAGCCGTTCCGCCCGGCGACGCGGCGCAGCTGATCAAAATCGATGTCCTGGATATAGCCGTCTTCAGCGGCATGGATATCCATTCGCTCCCGCTGCCCGATGCTCTGGAGCCAGTCTTCTTCTGAGATGGTGCGCGTCGCACCCATGAAGGCGCGGTACGCGCCGATTCGCGCCGACGCTTCCTCGTACAGGCGCTGGATCAGGCCGCTGGCCTGAATCTGGCTGGAAACGTGGTTGATGAAGATTAAAAAGTAGATCAAGCCGACAATGATGTACAAGACCCCCACGCTTGCCGCGATGACCAGGCGGCTTTCGCCGCTCTCCTTGATCAGGAGCAGCGAGGTGATCGCATAGATGAAACCGCTCAAAAAGACGCCGAACGATTTCATTGTCATCTGGTTATTGAGGAAATTCTCAACCACGCGCGGCGTGAACTGCGATGAGTACATGGTCAGCACCACCATGGCCGTCGAAAACGTGAAGGTGGCGATGGTGATAAAAGCCGCGGCGATGATGCCAAGAACCGCCTGGGCCAGTTCGGTCGTCGTGGCAAAGACATGAAGGGCCCGATAGACCGAAACACCGGTAAAACGCTGATCCACGGCGGCGGTCCCGATCGCCAGCAACATCGATCCCACGCTGTACAGGGCAGGATACAGCCAGATGCTGGTTTTTATCCGATAGGCAATTTTCCTGATCAACTGCCGCCTCACTTTCGCCGCCAGGTGACGGCCGGATGTCCCATGAGCCAGGACCATACGGGTTGCTTTTATTGTGCCAGAAAGCGAGACCAAACAACAGCCTGGTTTTTCTGGCAATCATTTTGTATCGCCTCTTACGCAAACCCGAATTCTCAGGGAAAATCGGATGATGACTGGCATTTGACACCAAAATTCGTTATTTTAAAGAGACAGCCGAATTCGGGAGGTATGGATTATGCAGGATCAAGCATGTCTGCGTGCGCTCGCCGAACGCTACGCCGAGGCCGCAGCCCATCCCCGCAACCAGGAAAACGCCCTGCTATATCGCGCGGTCAACGGGTTGAAAATGCGTCGGCCGGTCGTCCTGATCGACGAGCAGCCCTGGAACGAGCTCAATCTGGACGGTTCTTTGAATTTGCACTGCCAGGATCCGATTTTTCGGGCTGCGGAGCAGTTTATGCGCCGCAGGCTGCTGCAATGGGAACACCATCCGGCCGATATGATCCTGCCCCCCTATCTGCCGGTGTTCAAAATTATTGGCGGCGAATCCGGAGGCATGGACGTCGCGGAGGAAACGCTGGCGACGGACGTGGACAACACGATCGTGTCGCATCAGTACGTGGACCAGCTCCAGGAAACCGAAGACATCGCCAAGATCAAAATGCCCCGGCTGACCTACGAAAAGGCCAGGACCGAAGCACAACAGGCTAAGCTGGCGGATGCGGTAGGTGATCTGCTGCCGGTCCGGATCGTGGGGCACAGCACCTATTTCAGCCAGTGGGACCTGATTTCGGTCTACCGCGGCGTGACCTGCCTGCTGATCGACCTGGCCGAACGTCCGGAGCACACCCACGCGATCATGGACCGGGTGACCCAAATGTTGATCGAGCGTTACCGCCAGTATGAAGCGCTCGATCTGCTCGATCCCGAGCCATACCTGATCCATTGCACCGCCGGGCTGTGCGACGACCTGAAGACTGCTCCCGGCGAACCGGTTTTGCGCCGGAACGTCTGGGGCCGCTGCATGGCCCAGATTTTCGCCTCGGTGTCACCGGCGATGCATGAGGCGTTCGACATCGATTACCAAATTCGGGCGATGGAGCCCTTCGGGCTCGTCTACTACGGCTGCTGCGAACCGCTGGACCGCAAAATCGATATCGTACGTAAAATCCCCCGCCTGCGCAAGGTTTCGGTGACCCCGTGGGCCGACATTCGGGTGGCCGCCGAGGCAATCGGCAAGGACTTCGTGGTCTCGGCCAAGCCCAACCCGGCCCATGTCGGTGCGGCCTTCGATCCGGTGGTGATCAAAAACGAACTAAAAGGGATCATCCAGGCCTGTCGGGATGCGGGATGCTCGTTTGAAATCGTGCTCAAGGACATCAGTTCGATCAGCCACAACCCGGACAACCTCAGGACCTGGGAACAGATCGCCATGGATCTGGTTTGTTCCTGACAGCGCCTACCCGACTGCAACGATCTCATGTAGCCCGGCTGCCAGCATCACCGTCTCACCGCGGGCCAGGGCGTCAGACGGCACGCCGTTGATCGCGGCTGTTTTGACCGGACCGGCCAGTTGGAACTCGGCTTCGCAGTCAAAGGGGATTTTCACGTTGTAGCGGACGTCGCCTTCTGTTCGTTGCCAGCCGCTTCGGATCAGGCCGGCCGCCGCATCATAAGCGGCTTGCACATGGGTCAGGCGCGGATCGGTCAGGGGGTGGATTCGCAGCCGCTTGAAGCCCGGCGCGGATTCGACCGGCTGGATACCGGCCATGTAGCGGTACATCCATTCCACGATCGCGCCGTAGGCGTAATGATTCAGGCTGTTCATGCCCGTGTCGCTGACGCGTCCGTCCGGCAGCACCGAGTTCCAGCGTTCCCAGATCGTGGTCGCGCCCAGGTTGACTTCGTACAGCCAACTGGGAAAATCCTCGTTGAACAGCAGGGTGTAGGCGTAATCGGCCAAGCCATTCTCGGCCAGCGCGGCGCAGAGAAAATACGTGCCGACAAAGCCGGTGTCGAGGTGGATCTTGCGCTTGTCGAGCCGGACCTTGAGGTCGGCAACCAGCCTGGAGCGATGGACCGGGGGAGCAATGTTTAGCGCCAAGGCCAGGGCCAGGCCGGTCTGGGTCGGCACGGCCAGGCGCCCGGTGGGCGTAAAATACTCCTGGCGCATCGCCGCCCTGATCTGGTCGGCCAGCGCGTCATAGCGGTCGGCGTCCGTCTTTTTGCCAAGGACGCGCGCGGCTTTGGCCGTTAGCGTCGCCGACAAGAAATAATAGGCCGACGCAATGTACGTTTCGTCAGACCCGCCGAACGAGGACCCCTTGTCCGGGTTGTCCAGGGCCAGCCAGTCGGCGAAGTGAAAACCCCATGTCCTAAGGCGGGGCGACCCGTGCGCGTCGTCGTCACGGAGCAAGTACTCGGTCCAGGCGCGCATGTTGGCGTACTGCTGCGCCAGCAGGGTCTTGTCGCCATAGAACAGGTACATCGTCCAGGGAATCACGGTCGCCGCGTCGGCCCAGGCGCAGGAACCGGCATGGCTGTGCCCCGGGTCCCGGCCCATCTTCCGCAGCGCCAGGCTGATCGCGTCTGGCACGACATGGGGTACGTTGCCGGAAAGCTGCTGCTGCTCAAGATGCATGTCGTGCAGGTACTTGCGATAAAACGCCGGTGTGCAGCGGTTAAAACTGGCCGTCGCACAGTAGACCTGGGCGTCGCCGGTCCAGCCCATGCGTTCGTCGCGCTGCGGGCAATCGGTGGGCACGTCCAGGAAATTGCCGCGCTGACCCCACTCGGCGTTGAGGATCAGGCGGTTCAGCTTGGCGTTGGAGGTTTCCAGCGTACCGGTGCGGCGAATCGCCGAATGGATCACGAGGGCCGTGAACTGGCTCGGATCGACCGTCTCGATGCCCTCAACCTTCATGTAACGGAAGCCGTAGTAGGTGAAATGCGGCCTCACCTGGCGGCATTTTCCGTCCGAGATATAGCAAAATTCCTGCTTTGCGGTGCGCAAGTTCTCATTGTAGAAACACCCGTCCTGCAAGATCTCGCCAAACGACAGCTTGACCTTTGCGCCGGACGGCAAAGCGCAGGGAAAGGTGACCCAACCGGTCATTTCCTGGCCGAAATCGATCACTTGCTCCCCCTTCGGCGTTCGGACCAGGGTCGCTTGTGTCCAGCGTTCGGCGATCGTAAGCGGCGGGCTCAGCCGTTCGCTGAGTGCGCCGGCTGGGGGATCGGCGATGATCGCCGGGACAAAATCGTCCCGGGCACAGGACGGCTCGGACCAATCGTCGATGGCAAGCCGGGCATCAAACACCTCGCCGTCGTAGATATTGCCGGCAAGGATCGGTCCGGGCGCGCAAAGCCAGCTGCTGTCGGTCGCAACGGTCACGGTCTGGCCGTCGGCAGTCTGCACCACCAGCTCCGATAGCAGCTGAAGATCGTTGCCGTACAGGCAGTCCGGGCTGTTGCCGAAACCAAACCGGCCGCGGTACCAGCCGTTGCCCAGCATGGCGCCGATCGCATTTTGCCCTTCGTGAACCAGGCCGGTCACATCGTAAGTCTGGAATTGGATCCACAAGTTGTAATCGTTGTAAAATGGCGCCAGCACATCCTCCCCCACCGGCTGCCCGTTGATCTCGGCTTCGTATAGGCCTAGTCCGCAGATGTTCAGCCGGGCCGACACAACCGGGCCGGGGACCATGAACGATTTTCTTAGATAGGGGTGGACAGATGGGGCAAACGGGGCCTTGATCCAGCGGCCCCGCCAGGGCGTGTCGCGTTTACCGGTCTCAAAAAACGATGCGGCGCTGGCTTGCTCGCCGTTGTCACCCTGAACGGTAACCCGCCAGAAATAGCGCGTGTTCGGTTCGGTCGCCATCTCGGCAGCCGTGCCCAGCGACGAGACGTCGGCACGCGGTCCGGTATCGAAGACAATCTGTGTCAGGGCCGGATCCTTGGCCACTTCGACGCGCGCCCAGGCTTGCTTTTTTGCCTGCGTTTTTGTGACAGTCCAGCTGAAAACCGGCGGATCCAACAGGTATCCGATCGGTTCCGTGAGGTGGCAGGTCTCCAGATGGGTCAATAACATCGAATCAGTCCTTTCTGAAAGGCCGGCCCAAATCTACGGTCGCTCCGAGCGTTACCCGGGATCGCCGCTTGCTGCGGTCGGCGGTGCTGTCCTTATTGTACTGCAAGAGGGCTGACCGGGACAGCTCGGGGGCGAATCAGATCGCGGCTTTTCGCTTTTGCCTTTGCTTGTAGCGGTACATCTGCTCGTCAGCTTGTTTCAGCGTTTGCTGGAAATCCAGACGATCTCGATTCCGGGAAATCCCAATTCCATAGGCCAGCGTCGGCAGATGACTGTCACGGATCCGTTCCCGTTCAAGGCCGCTGACCATCCGCCGGATTTGCCGTTCGATTCTCGCCGCATCCGTATGGCGGCAGATCACGCAGAACTCGTCGCCGCCGATTCGGTACACGCCGCACGTGCCGTCGAAGGCATCCTGAATAATGGCGGCCACATGCCGCAGCGCCGCATCGCCGTAATCATGGCCATACGTGTCGTTGATCGCTTTAAAGTCGTTGATATCCATGACGATGACAGCCAGCTGTCCATGGCCAGTCAATCGGCTGACCGCCTTTTCATAGGCCGCACGGTTCAAAAGGCCGGTCAGGGGGTCCAGGCTGTTATCGAATTCCGATAAAATCAGATAATACAAAATCAAAGCCAGCGTGACACAGTGCCATGAAACCAGGACTGCCGGGAAAACCAGCTGGACCGCCGTGCCGGCAATCGCAAACAGCAGCAAGCCGATCACCCGTCCCTGAACAGGATGGAATAGTCTGCGCGTCGCGCGCAGCGTGACCACGGCTAGAAACACGACATGAACACCATAGGCGGCAATGAAGAGCCAAAACAGGCCGCCGCGCGCGTAGTGGTTGGTTTCATCGACCGAAAACAGCAGGCCGAACCACGGAGACAGCAGCGCCGCCACCGCGTTCAGCCCGGCCGGTACTGCAAGCCAGGCATGACGGCGCAGCGTGCCATTGTCGAAGATGGCAGCCAGAACGAGCGGAATCAACGGGGTGAGCATGAACCCGACAGCATTGCTGGCCAGGTTCAGGCTGCGCCAGGCTGCATTGCCGTCCTGGGCCACGAGCGTCCCGGCTTCAGCCAGGATAACGCCGATGGTCAGGAAAACCCCCGCCAGGAACGGCTTTCTGCGCGCATGGCTTATGCCGGTGCTTTGCAGCAGCCCGGCCAAAAAAAGCAGCGCCGCCAGGTTGATCCCCGCTGTTGCCAGGTATGTCGACAGCATCAAGACAGCCCTTCCGCACCGATCATCTTATCGGTACGAGTCCAGCCGGCCTCGGGGGCTTTCGCAACCAGGATAAAACGGTGTTCCTGGTTGCTGACATACCCCTTGCGCCCCAGTTCTTCGTGGAGCGCCAGGAGCTGGCGCATATGGGTCGCCACCGAAAAACCGGGGAACTCCCAGGCGATGGTTTTGACATAGTAGATCAGGCCGGCCATATCGAAAAACTTTTGCCAGGGATAGGCCTCGTCCGCGTTCCGGACGGTAAATCCGGCCTGCTCCAGTTGTTCGGCAACCAGCGACAGGTGCCAGTCGAAGGGGCCGCAGCGAAAATCCGGTATCAGTCTCGATGCCAGGTGAATGCCGTTGAGGTCGCCGACCTGCTGCGTGACCAGGAAGCCGCCGGGTTTGAGCACGCGTCGCACCTCGCTGATCTGAAACGCCTCGTGCGCGTTCAGGACGATGTCAAAGCTGTGATCCGCGAAATTCAAGCACTGGTCGTCGCCGACAAACTGGACATCGACACCTTTGGGGCGCAAGGTCTCAAGCAGCAGCCGGTAGTTCCTATCCCACCCTTCCGTCACCGATACCAGGTGCCAGGGATGGTGGAAGGTTGCGAGCCGTTCGCCGCCTCCGGTTCCCATGTCCAGCAGATGCATATCCGGTGTCAGGACACGCCGAACCAGGTCTTCATAGCGCCATGGGGTCGGTTCCTGCTCGTATTTGCCGTCAAGATAGGAAAAGTCCCAGCCGATAAACGACGCCTGTTCCTGCTCAACATGCAGCCATGCCTTTTTTAATGCCTGCGCGTCCATCTTAGACCCTACGCCGGCAGGCCGAACAACAGCCAGATCAGCACGTACGCGGTTGTCACCGCGGCCAGGGTGCTCGGAATGCCGATCCGCATAAAGGTGCGGGTTTTGACCGTGTAGCCGACGCTGCGCAAAATGCCGATGCCCACGATATTGGCCGAAGCGCCGATCGGGGTCAGATTGCCGCCCAGCGTCGAACCGGCCAGCAGGCCGAAATAGAGCACGTTGGGATCGGTGCCTAAAGCAGCCGCAATACCTGATACCACCGGCAGCATCGTCGCGACATAGGGGATGTTGTCGATAAAGGCTGAGATCAGGACAGACGACCAGACGATCAGGGTGTACATGATAAAGACCGAACGGCCGCCAAAGCGGACGAAAAGGTCCGCCAGGGCGTCAATCACGCCAGCCTCGCGGATGCCGCCGATCACGACAAACAGCGACCCCAGCAGGAGCAGCGTGGCATAATCGATATTTTTAAGCAGCTGGCGAAGCATGCCGGGCGGATGCGGCTGCAGCTGCGCTTCGACGATGCCGATAACCATCATGGCCAGGCAGATCAGGCCGTTGCTGATCGCCGGTTTATCCGGCACAAACGAGGCGGCGATCAAAAGGGCGATCGTCGTGAGCAGCAGCACGGTCGGAAACGTTGTTTTGACCGGCGTCAGCTGATCGGTTTTGACCGGCTGGCGGTCATGGCGGAACAGCGTCAGAAAGACCAGGGCGGCCATGAGCAGCCCGGCTTGGCAGATCCAGAACAGGCCGGGCCGGCCCCGATACCAGAAGAAATCGAAGAAATCCTTGTTGGCATAGCCGCCCAGCATGATCGAGGTGGTGTCGCCGACCAGCGTCGCGGCGCCTTCCAGGTTCGACGCGATGGCAATCGCCACGATGCTGCCGACCGGCGACAGGTTCTGCCTCCGGGCTAAGGTAATCGCGATCGGGGCCACGATCAGGACGGTTGCGACGTTGTCGATAAACGCCGAGATCAGGCCGGCGAAAAAAGCCAGGGCGACGATCGCCCAGCGCACATCGGGCACCCGGGCCGTAATCAGGTCAGCCAGGCGGGCCGGCATGCCGGACAAGATGAACTGGTGGACGATCACCATCGTCCCGGCAATCATCAGGATGACATTCCAGTCGATGGACGAAAAAACCAGTCTAAGCGGCAAAACGCCGGTTACGACAAAAAGCACCGCCGCGCCGAACGCGACCAGGGCGCGCTGGCGGGGCAGCGCGATCATCAGGATATAGGTAAACAAAAAAAGGACCAAGGCCCATGTCATGCCATATACCTCCTGCGGTCACCTCGAGGATACCACAGGCAGCACTCTTTCGGATAGAGCTGATGTCCGGAGCTGACAGGCGCGCTTGACCATATGGTTTTATCCGTCGTATCATAAAGCGTATCGCAATTTGAAAGCAGCCATGTCGTGCGGGCCAAACCGTTGATGTCATGGAGGCTTATGCGCTTCGACAAAACCAAAGGGACAAGGCCCATACTGCAAGGAGGCATGATTGGACTTTTCGATCTTCAAATACGAAAAAAGCAGGCTGAGCTTTGCGACCATCCGCAAATGGCTGCTGTCCTACGTGTCCATTCTCCTCATCCCGATCGTCTTCAGCCTTTATGTCTATGCCGAGGCCGAGCAGATCATCCGCAAAGAGATCAACGCCGCCAACGCGCTCAAGCTGTCCCAGATCCAGACGATCATCGACAAGCGCATGACGGATGTCATCAGCCTGAGCCTGCAGCTCGCCTGGAACCCGACACTGGAGTCGATCCTCTACCGGGGCTATCCCCTGGACGCCTCCGGCCGCTTCGCGGTCAACAAGCTGCAGCGCGACTTGAAGCTGTACCGCGTCGCCAACGGTTATATCGACGACATCTACATCTACCTGCACAACAGCCGGATGATCGTCACATCGGCGACATCCTACGACATCCAGCTGCTGGAAACCGAATTGGAAGGTATCGAGAAACTGAGCGCCCGCCAGCTGATCGACCTGTCCGGCCGTTCGTTCCAGTACTATTTCAACACGATGACCGTGTATGCGGGCACGGCAAACGAAAGGCAAACGGTCAGCTGCGCGCTGACACTGCCGGTGAGCAAAGTGGACGCGCCGTCCGCCACAATGGTGGTCATGCTGGACCACGCCACTTTCCTGGATGAAGTGATGCAGCGCCAGGGTTTTGACCAGGGCGCCCTGATGATCATCGACGAGTCCGATCATATCCTGTGCAGCACCCGCCAGGACAACCTGTTCACCAGCCTGACGTATATGTCCGTCGACAACCAGATTGTCAGCACGATGGACCTGGAGGAGACGCCTTATGTCGTTTCCAGCATCCAGTCAGCTGTCAACGCCTGGAAATACGTCTATGCGCTGCCTGCGAACGTTTTTTTGGAAAAGGTTGAATATTTGAAGCGCCTGGTCATCAGCAGCATCCTGGTCTGCCTCTTGATAGGCGTGGCTGTTTCATTCCTTTTCACCCGGCGAAACTACAAGCCGCTGCGGTCTCTGGTGTCGTCATTGCCTGTCCGGGGCAGGCACGAGCACGCCACGCTCGACGAATATGCCCTGATCCGTGAAACGATCGAGTCCGCGGTTTCAGAAAAAAACAAGGTGCGGCAAATGCTGGACGCCCAGGCCGCGACGATCCGTTCCAGCCTGGTGGCCCGGATTGTCAAGGGCAAGCCGATTGCCAACACCAACCTGGCCGACGTGTCGGGTGACGGCCAGATGACCTGGCTGAGCGACCGTTTCTGTGTGCTGCTGTTCTATATCGAAAACACCAGTCCGCTGCTCGCCAACCCCAACGGCGAGCAGAAAAACGATGCCGACCTGATCCGGTTCATCATCACCAACGTCGCCGAAGAGCTCTTAAACGAGCACCACCTGGTGCTTTTCAGCGATGTCGACGACTTGCTCACCGGACTGGTCAACATCGGAACGGACCAATCATATAGCGCCAGGGATCTGGCCGAGATCGCCGCACAAGTCCAAACGTTCCTCAGCACGTCGTTCCAGCTGTCGCTGACCATCGCCGTCAGTTCGATCCACACCACGCTGGCCGGCAGCGCCCAGTGTTACGCCGAGGCACGCGAAGCGCTGGAGTACCGCCTGGTGCTCGGTCCCGAGCAGCTGCTGCTTTACGAGGATCTCGACCGGCCAGCGACGACATATGCCTACAGCATCGAGGATGAGCAGAAGCTCCTGAACGCGATCAAGGCCGGCGACCTGGCCTTGACCCGGCAGATCGCCGAAGACGTGTTTGCCCGCCATTTCCGGCAGCAGCCGATATCGGTGGAGATCGCACGCTGTCTGGTTTTCGATCTGACCGGAACATTGCTCAAAGCCTTGAACAGCGTCGGCCCGCTCGAGGAGGAGGGAAAACTCTTTCTCGAAAGCCTGAACCCAGCCAACCGCCTGGCCGCCTCCGGCACGCTGGCGGATCTGCAGACCGAATTTATCGCTCTTGCCGAAGCCGTCTGCCAGTTTGCCGGACAAAACGCAAGCAACAAGGGACAGAAGATCGCGCAGCGGGTGATCGAGGTCGTCCAAAAGCGCTATGCGGACGAAAACTTAAGTTCGACAGGCATCGCGGACATATTCGGCTTGTCGGGGCCATATGTCGCCAAGATGTTCAAGGACCAAACCGGCCAGAGTCTGACCGACTACATCAGCAAGGTGCGTGTCGAGCACGCCAAGTCGCTTCTGGCCGCCAGCACGGACAACCTGGAGACGATCGCCCTGAAGGCGGGTTTCAGCAACAAAAACAGCCTGATCCGCGTCTTCAAAAAACTGACCGGGGTCACCCCCGGCCAGTTCAGAGACATGAGCCTGTAGCTTTTCCATCGCCTGCAGCCGATCCGGGCTTATCCCTTCAGCGCCCCGATCATGATGCCCTTGACGAAATACTTCTGCAGGAACGGATAAATGCTCAGCACCGGCAGTGTCGCGACGATGATCGTGGCGTATTTGACGGTCTGGCCGACCGGTTCCTTGTCCATGCCGCCGACATCGGTCATCATCTGGGTCGTATCGCTGGAAATTAAAATTTCGCGCAAGATCAGCTGCAGAGGGTACAATTCGCGCTTGCGCAGGTAGATCATGGCCGAAAACCAGGAATTCCAGTGCCCGACGCCATAGAAGAGGACCATGACGGCGATGACCGGCAGCGACAGGGGGATCATGATCCGGAACAGGATCGTGAAATCCTTCGCCCCGTCAATCCTGGCTGACTCTTCGAGGCTGTAGGGGACGCCCATGAACGCCGTCCGCATGATGATCAGGTTGTAGGTGCTGATCGCGGTCGGGATGAACAGGGCATACAGCGTGTTGGTCATCTCAAGGTTGCGCACCAGCAGGTAGGTCGGGATGATGCCGCCGCTGAAAAACATCGTGAAGACGATGACCATCATCATGAGCTTTTTCCAGAGCACATCGCGGCGCGACAGGACATAGGCGCCCAGTGATGTCATAACCAGGTTCGTCGTGGTGCCGGCCAGCACGATGATCATCGTGTTGAGATATCCGCGCACGATCATCGGGTTCTTGAAAACCAAGCCGTAGGAGCCCAGTTCGAAGCCCAGCGGCAGCAAGAGCAGCCCCTGGTGGCTGATCAGCCGGGACGGCGCGCTGACCGAGGCAAACAGAACGTGAACCAGCGGGTACAGCGTCACCAGCATAAGGCCGAGCAAAAACAGGACATTGGCGTGATCGAACAGGAATTCTCCTAAACTACGTTTGATCTGCATGATGCTACCCCCTCACCAAAGACTGTGGTCAGTCGCGCGCCGGCTCAGCCAGTTGGCCAGGATCACCAGCATGAAATTGATCGCGGAGTTAAAAAGACCGACCGCCGTGCTGTAGCTGTAGTTGGATTCCAGCAGACCTTTGCGGTAGACGAACGAGGAAATCACATCGGCCGTGTCATAGATGCTCGCATTGTAGAGCAGGATGATTTTCTCATGGCCGATGCTCATCATCGAGCCGACCCGCAAGATCAGGAGGATGACAATGGTCGGCATGATGCCCGGCAGCGTGATGTGCCAGATCTTTTTCCAGCGGTTGGCGCCGTCGATCACGGCGGCCTGATACAGTTCCGGATCTATGCTGGACAGGGCTGCGAGGTAGATGATCGAACCCCAGCCGACGCCCTGCCAAATTTCTGAAACGATATAAATTGGCCGGAAAAGCCCGGGATTGAGCAGCATCGTGCTCCGTTCGCCGCCGAAGAAGACCACGAGGTCGTTGATGATCCCGTCACGCGAGGTGAAGTCGTGAATCATGCCGCAGATGACCACCAGCGAAATGAAATGCGGCAGATATGTGATCGTCTGGACCGAGCGCTTGTAACGCTCGCTGCGCAGTTCGTTGAGCAGCAGGGCCAGGATAATCGGGGCCGGGAACGAAAAAAGCAAATTGAGCACGTTGATCAACAGCGTGTTCTTGATCAGCCGCTCAATGAAATAACTGTTGAAGAATTCGCGGAACCAGTACACGCCGGCCCAGGGGCTGCCCAGGATGCCTTTGGCCGGCGCGAAGTATTTAAAGGCGATCACCAGGCCGTACATCGGGCCATAATGGAAGATGATGTAATAGGCCATGACCGGGAGCGCCATCAGGTAAATCAGCTTGTTTTTGGCAAAATCCCTGTACAGGATCGTGCCGATGCTGCGTTTGATTGACGTGCGTGCAGGTTGCGCCATGTGCGTTCAGCCTTTCTCCAGGTGGTAAACCGAGACAGGTGCTGGAGGGATGCATGGCATCCCTCCAGCCCGATAGCGGGGACAATTGTCCGGGAGAGACAATCGGTTAGCGGTTGTTGAAGCGTTCCAGAGCGGTGTTTTGAATCTCCAGGGCTTCGCTGATGTTCATCCGCTCGATCTGGGCGACGAAGTCGGCGAACTTATCCAGCGGCTCCTGGCCCATGATGAACTTCAAGAACATCTCGTCCACGAAGGTGTTGATCTCGCTCATGATCGCGGCCATTTTCTGGCTCTCTTCCGGGGTCGGGGTCAGCGGCGGTACAATCAGCTTGCCCTGGTGCTGACTCCATGTGTTGATCGCATTGACCTGTTCCGGATACTGCAGGTACTGCTCCATGTAGCGCTTATCCTGCACAAACGGGCCGCCGTAGACAGAGCGGACATAACGGCCGGCCGCATGGGCCATGGACAGGCCATCCGGGTTCTTCTTGATCAGGTCGGTATAGGTCGGATAACCGTCGACCATCGTGTAGCTCTCGCCTTCGATGCCGAAATTGAGCAGCATGTGGCCTTCGTCGCTGTAGTGGTAGTCCAGGAAGCGGACCGCCGCGTCAACGTCTTCGCACTGGGACGTGATCGCCGCTGAGGCGGCGCCGGAATAGGCGTGGTCCTTCTGGCCGGCGATCGGCGTATCGCCCTTGTTGACGGTCGGCCACGGTACGCCGACCAGGGTGAATTCCGGGTTTTCCGGACGCACGGTGGTGGTGTAGCGGCCCAGGCCGGATCCGGTCAGGGCGAAGAAAGCCGTCACTTTGCCGCCCGTGATCTTGGCGTCGTAGGTCGTGCCGTCCTGGGATGCGAAATCCGGGTCGAGCAGGCCTTCGTCATACCACCTGGCCAGCAGGCTGAGCGCTTCCTTGTAGCCGTCCTGCATCGGGCCGTACTTGATCTCGTTGCTGGCAGGATCGACATAGAAATTGTATAGAACGCCGTAGGTGCTCAGGAACAAGCTGCCATAGGTCGGTTCCTTGATATTACCGACCGTGAAGGTCAGCGCATAGTCGAGGTTCTTAGCTTCCTTGACTGCCTTCAGGACGCTGTCCCACTCGTCGATCGTGGTCGGGACTTCGAGGTCCAGTTCGTCGAGCCAGTCCTGGCGCATCTGGGCGCCGCCGTAGACCATCAGGAACGCGTCGCCGCGGATAAAGGGGAACGAATAGTAGATGCCGCTGTCTGTCTTGACCAGCTTGTCGATGTTGGGGTTGTTCTGGTAATAGGTTTTCAGATAGACGGCTTTGTCGTCAAGGATGTCGTTGAGTGACAGGATCACTTCGTCGTTGACGGCTTTTTCCGGGCCGCCCGGATAGGCGATCCAGTTGGATTCGATGATGTCCGGCAGTTCCATCGAGTTGATCATCAGGTTGAACTGCTCGTTCTCCTGACCGACCGGCGGGTGCTGGAATTCGACGTTGACGTTGGTGCGCTTCATCAGCTCGACAAACATCGGAACGTCGTTGTACGAGGCCGCGGTAGCCGCGACATTGGAATTCAAAGCGACCCAGTAGGTCAGGTTGGCGGCAGGTTCGTTGCCGGCCGTGGTGGTGGTGCCGCCGGTCGCTTTGGTGGTGGTGGTGCCGCCGGCAGAGCCTGTTGTGCTGGTTTGCGTCTGGGTGCAGCCAGCCATCAGGGACAGGCTCAGGGCCAGAACCACAAGCAAAATGATTGCGGTTGTCGACTTCTTCATGAAAGTTTACCCTCCTAATTGTCTTGGAGACATGTTCGCAGTAACGGGTCGAGAATAGCTTGATAACGGTTAAAAATCGCGAGAGCTCTCGATAACAGTCTATAACATGCACAAAGAAATGCCAGTATTATTGTGCGGAATTTGGCACGTTTTTCGGTGGTCGATTAAAAAGCCAGCTATTTTTCCGGTATCAAATTATCGAATGCAGAACGATTTTTGTTACTTTGACCCATCGGGGTTCATGATTCGCACAGCTTGTCGAACATTCGCCAGACATCATCACCGTAATTGCTGACCCAAACGGCCACCCGGTCCCGGACGGCGTCGCAGGCGGACAGAAAGCTGACGCCGGGGTCACACCCCTGGATATACGGGATCAGGCCGTCCGCTGTCCGGCGAAGCCAGACGCCGTAGCCGTAACCGTCCTCGTCGCCGCTGTGATGGCTGAGCATGTTCCGGGTCATGGCGGGCGAGAGCAGTTTGCCAGACCTGAGCCCTTGCCAGAACCGGCAGATATCGCCGACTGTGGCGTAGGCGCCGCCAGCCCCCGTTCCCTTGGCGTCAACGCTGAAGATGTTCGTCCGCCATGTCTTTTGCGGCTCGTCGAAAATGTAATGGTTCGCACAGCGCGCTGGCAGCCGATCCAACTCGAAATTGCCCGTGTCGCGCATGCCGCAGGGGATCAAGATCCGTTCGTTTAGCACCTGGTCGAAGGCCTGGCCGCAGAGGCGCTCCAGCAGCAGGGCCAGCATGACGTAGCCGCTGTTGTTGTACTGGAAACGGCTGCCCCTTGGATAGCTCATCGGTTTGCCGATAAAAAGGGGCAGCAGGTCGCGGTTGGATCGGATCTTATAGTTGGGAAAATCGGTCCAAAGGGCCCCATAATCGTCGAGCACCGATTCGTCGAAATAATCCGGAATGCCGGAGGTATGGGTCAGCAGCTGCTCCACCGTGACCGCTCCGTCGATTTGCTTCAAGTCGATATCCAGCAGGTCCCGGATCGTATCACCCAGGCTGAGCTTTCCTTGCTCGATCAGCTGCAGGATGGCCACGGCGACGAAAACCTTGCCGGCCGAAGCAGTCGCGAAGCGGGTGGCCGGCGTGTTCGGAACCTGGTTGGGCCAGTCCGCAAAGCCTGTGGCTTTTTCGTACACGACAGCGCCGTCCTCAAAGACCAGCACGCAGCCGCGCAGCTGTTCGTCAAACATCGACGCATAATCCATCTTTGTCTTCCCGGTGTTCATGGTTCCCGCCAGCCCCTGGGATTGGCCAGGATCGCGTCGTTGAACGCGTCAAGGCGAAGGCGCAGTTCTTCCGCTTTCTCCGGATAAAGCCGGCGCACGTCGTAGGACTCGTCACGGTCGCAGTTCAGATCGAACAGGAACGGGTGAATCTGCATGTTTCGGTAGGTCGCATTTTCGCTGCCAGCTGCCTGGACATACTTGAAGTGGTCGCGGGAACGCGCGGCATAGCCTTGCCGGGCGTGGGCCGGAACCAGCGAATTGACATGGAACAGGATGTCATGCGGGCTCTGGCCGCTCTGGCCCAGCAGCAAGGGCAGCAGGCTGCGCCCGTCGATCTCGCGGTCCTGCGGCAGCTTAGCGCCGGCCAGCTCGCAGAAGGTGGGCAGGAAGTCGATGTTCATCGCCATGTCACGGATGCGCCGGCCGGTCAGCGTCCCTTGCCAGAAGCAAATGGTCGGAACCACCTGACCCCCGTCGAAGAAATTGCCCTTGCGGCCCCTGTGGCCTCCGGGCGAACCCTGGTGCCAGGGTCCGTTGTCCGAGGTGAAGACGATCAGGGTCTTATCCAGCAGGCGATGCTCCGCCAGCAGGTCGAGCAGCTGGCCGATCCCGTGGTCGAACTCCTGGATACAGTCGCCGTAGACGCCGCCTTTGGACGTGCCGGCGAACGCTTCGCCGCTGCTGAGCGGATGGTGCGGCCAGGGGGAGGCGTAATAGGCGAAAAACGGCTCGGACGCGTGATTTTGGATAAAGGCGAACAGCTCCCGGTTCAAGTACTCGGTGATTCGGCGCTGGTCAAAAGGGGCCTCGACGGCGATCGTGCGGTTGCGCCAGAAGTGGTACGGGTACATGTCGTTGGAATAATGCGCGCCGAAGAAGGTCTCGAAGCCTTTGTCATTGGGCAGGTGCGGGCTGCGGTCGCCCAAATGCCATTTACCGAACATGCCGGTCCGGTAACCCCTGGCCCGCAGCAGTTCGGCGACGGTCAATTCGTCCTCCAGGATGCCGTTGACCGGCATTTCGGCCTGATGGCGCCGGTTCGTCTCCCGGACACGCTGCACGAAACCGTCTGTTACCTGGCCGTCGCGCTCATCCGCCGCGATTTCGTAACCCTGCGGGGTGATCTGGCCCCGCTCCGGTTCGATGGTCGGAAAGAAGACGTGCTCGATCAGGCCGCGGCAGGGGTAGCGACCGGTCAGCAGGCCAAAACGGCTGGGGGTGCAGACCGGGCTTGAGGCATAGCAGTTCTCCAAAACGATGCCGTCCCGGGCCAGGCGGTCCAGGTTGGGGGTCTGGATCGCCTGCGAACCGAAACAGGACAGGTCGCCCCAACCCAAATCGTCCATTAGGATCGTGATGATGTTGGGCGCGCCGTCCCGCTCGGCGTCCGTCATGGGGCGGATGCCCGCCAGGTGTCGGCGGTGTTCCGCGAGGTGCTTGTTCTGCAGGGCTTGTTCGGTCCAGTTCATCGGGGGCCTCCTCCCGGGTATGTGTGCCCGACCCGCGCCGCGTAATAAGGCGACTGCAAGGATGGTTTGCCGCGCTGGCAGACCAGATGGCCGTCTTCGACCAGCCCGGCTTGCCGCTTTTCCAGTTCGCGGACCAGCAGACGGCGCCAGGATGCGATCTCTTCCTGCCATTCGGGCTGGGCTGCCAGATCGTTGTGTTCACGCGGGTCGGCAGACAGATCGAAAAACTGCTCGCGATCCGCGCGGGGAAACCAGATGTATTTCCTTTGTCCGTCGGTCAGGCACTGCATCTCCTGCTCCTCGCTGTAGCAGGTGCAATGTTCGAGGTGGATAAGCGATCCTTGTTCAGGTTCGGCGAGCAGCAGCGGCCGCAGACTGCGTCCATCCAGGTCCGCCGGCAGCGGCAGACCGGCCAGATCCAGCAAGGTTGGCATGATGTCGGTCAGCGTGACCGCCGCGTCGACATCGTGCCGGATGCCGGAAGAACGCATCGGCTTGGGCAGCATGAGGACCAGGGGAATGTGTGCTGACCCTTCGTAGGCATAGGTTTTGCGCCAGAGGTGGTGGTCGCCGAGCATGTCGCCGTGGTCCGAGGTGAACAGGACGATCGTGTTGTCGAGCAAGCCTTGCCGGCGCATCGCGTTGAACAGCTTGCCGATCTGGTGGTCGGCGTGGCTGACCGAACCGTAATAGCCGGCCCGGGCACGCATGGTTTCCATATGGCTGCGCCGGCCCCGCCAGGCATCCGGATCCGCCGCGTCCTCAGGCCGGTCGTTGATATCGGCCCAGTCCCCGACAAAGGGTTCGGGCAGCCGGTCGCGCTGGCGGTCGTACAAGTCGAAATAGTACGGGGGCGGATCGTAGGGCGAGTGCGGCCGGGCAAAGGAGGTCATCAGAAAAAAGGGCCGGGTGGGATCCCTCTCCTTGAGAAATTTGACCGACTGGCTGGCTGTCCAGTTGCTCGGGTGCAAAAACTCCGGCAGCGCATAGGGCCTTGCCATCCAGGAGTTCCAGCCGATCCCATGGTCGGACAGCTCGTAGTCCCCGGTCTTGTTGGCGTCAAACCACTGCTTGTAATCCGAAACAAATCCAGGAGACGAAACACGGCCCGATTCGTCCAGCACCGTGTTGTGAAAGCCGTTCAGGGCTCGCTGCGGATAAAAGTGCATTTTACCGACACCCTGGGTATGGTAGCCGTGGCGGGCGAAGACACCGGGCAGTGTCTCGTTAAATCCGGTTCCCATCTCCCCCTGGCCAGGCCCCATGCCGAGCACGCCGGTATGCCAGGGGTTAAGGCCGCTGATCAGGCAAGCCCGGGCCGGGATACAGGACGGCGACGGGGTGTAGGCGTGGCGGAAGACGCTGCCGTTGCGAGCCAAAAAGTCGATGTTGGGTGTTTCGATGACCGGGTTGCCGGAGCAGCCCAGGCAGTCCCAGCGCAGCTGGTCCATCATGATCAGCAAGACATTCGGACGTTGCTCCATGGTGATCACCTCCTGGCTTTGGTGCCGGTGGTTTCTGACATGTTAAATTCTACATGACCGGCTTTGGTTCTGGCAACCTTTGCGCTTAAGGTCACCACATGGACGTTCGGCCATGCCTGCTGTATCATGGTCGTATTGAAAAGCCTGCCGGACCAGACCAACACAGCCGTTTTCTCGTCAAGGAGCATGCCATGCCAACCCGAATGCGAATCTTCGTGATTGCCTTGCTCGCCGCGCTGATCGCGGTGCAGGCATCCTGCAGTCAGACCGCAAAACCTCTTCCGAGCACATCGGCTCCGACACCCGAGGCAACCACGCACCGCGCAACATTGGCACCGACCCTGACACAGAAGCCGACCCCGACGTTGTCCCCGACACCCAAACAAACACCAACGCTGAGTCCCAGCCCTTCGGCGCCCACCGTTTCTGCGACACCGGTTCCGACCATCCCCGTACCCACGGCCACGCGCGCACCCAGTACGCCGACGCCAACCGAAAAACCGCCGTCGCCACAGCAGGCTCTTGACGCCACGGCCGCCCGGCTGCACCAGGAAGCTGTTGTCATCGACACGCACTGTGACACGGTTCTAAGAATTGTCGATGCCGACACCTGGCTGCCCCGGTACAACATCCGCGAAAAAACCCGGCACATGGTCGATCTTCCCAAGCTGCGGACCGGGGGCATCGATGTCCAAGTCTTTGCGTCATACACCCCCGGCTATCTACTGGCCGACGGCGGGGCGGACGATGCTAAGGCCAACAGCCGTCTGCTCGCCCTGCTCAACGCCGTCCGCTGGACGGTGGGCCAAAATGCCGCGTCACTGACGCTCATCCAAAGCGACGCGGATATTGGTGACGCACAGCAGGATGGAAAAATCGGCGTCATGGCCAGCATTGAGGGTGCCTATTCGTTCAGCGAGCAGACCGGCACCGAACTGCTGCGTCAGTACCACGACCTGGGCGTCCGGATGCTGTCCCTGACTTGGAACTACACCAACGCGCTGGGTGAAGGCGCGGAGGGCATTTATAAGGACGGGACCAAGTCAAGCGGCGGTCTGACCGACCTGGGGCGGGCGGTTGTCGCGGAGATGAACCGGCTGGGCATTGTCGTCGATGTCTCGCATCTCAACGAAGCGACCTTCTGGGATGTGATGGCGGTAACCCAAGCGCCCGTGATCGCCAGCCATTCGTCGGTGCATGCGCTCTGCCCGCACGTGCGCAACCTGACCGACCGGCAGATCCAGGTCATCGCCGCGAACGGCGGGGTTGTCCAGGTCAATTACCACCGCCCGTTCCTGTCCGTCGATCCCGACAGCGCGACCCTGGCGACCGTGGTCGATCACATCGACGCCGTCGTGGCCCTGGTCGGCGTCGACCATGTCGGCCTGGGCTCCGATTTCGACGGAGCCAAGATGCCGGTTGGCCTTGAGGATGCGACCAAGGTGCCCCAGATCACGCGTGAGCTGCTGCGCAGAGGCTACTCAGAGGCGGATATCCATAAGATCCTGGGATCTAACACCCGTCGCCTGATCCAGGATGTCCAGGCTTTGGCATCGGCCCCGGCGGCCAGCGGGGGGCCTGCCCTATCGCCCGATTTGGAATCGGGCCAGGGTCTGACCCGCACACAGCCGACGCTTTCCGCCACGCTGACGCTCGCGCCTGGCCAAGCCCTCGACCCGGACAGCCTGGCCGTTATCCTGGACGGCATCCGGTATATGCCGGCTTATGACGCAACCGCCGGCACGCTCTCCCTGACGCCTGAAGCACCCCTCGAGGAAAAATTCCACGTGGTGACCTTCTCGGCTTCAGACCGCAGCGGCGTTACAACGCGTGAAACCCGGATCTTCTGTCTTCCCTGAAACGCATTTCATGGATCGTCTCAGAAATACGGCGCGGCAATGGCCTTCGCAATCCGAAGCACCAGATGCTCGTCAGGCGCCAGATCGATTAAACGACAGTGGTCCGTGGCCGCTATCTCCCAGGGCTGCGCAAACGCCGACCGCGGTTCCGCCAGCAGCTTGACCGTCGATCTAAAACGGGTCGGGTTATGAACCGCCAGCTGCCAGGCTTGTCCGTCGTCCATCACCGTGACATTAACGTGGTCCAGGGCCATCGCCTCACCGGTATCCGTCAAGAACCAGATGCCGGGGATTTCCGCATAGGTCAGCAAACAAGATATCTCGGACCAGCAGCTGCCGAAAAAGACCCCGCCGATGTTGTCTTTTCCTTCCCAATCGCTCATATTGACCCGTTCGTTCATCCAGCCGGGCGGCAGCGGCCTGCCCTGGTTCCAGCTGGCGATCGGACGGTCTTCCCGGGACAGGTACTGCGTGATGTTGTGCGTCGTTTCGCGGATCAGGTCCAGGTAGCGCCGGTCGCCGGTCGCCCGTGCCAGGCGCAGCCAGGCGGCTCCGGACAAGGTGCAGAAACCCGGCGCCGCGTGCTTGTTCTGGACGTTGGCGTAGACGCTGCCCAGCGTGCGCATGCCCAAGCGGCCAAAGACCGACTGTGATGGAAAAATATAGTTGTAGGAAACGACCCAGGAGGCGCAATGGTGTGCCGTCGCCTCCGCCATAGGCAGCCATTGCCGGTCGCCGGTCACCTCGTAAAGGGTGACATACGATTCGAGCAGGTTGGATGCAGACTCGCTGTCAGGGCTTTGCAGAATTTCACCAGGTCCGCCGTTGATCAGGCCCTGGCAGACATGCTGTTTGAAATAACATCGTGCCGATGCTTCGGCTATGTCCCGGTAAACGGGTTTTTCCAGCAGTTTCCAGGCCAGGATCAAGCCGCCGGGAACAACCGAGCCGCTGGCCGTCCCGCCTTGCAGGATCGTTTCCGCCTCGATGTCGACAAACTGGCCGAACTGGCCATAGCGCTGCCAGAGGCGGACAAAGGCATCCGCCAGATAGCCCAGGCCCGCGATCCAGGTCTCCGGCACCGGTTCGCCGCGCTGCCGGAGCAATGCGATGAAGCGCGCGGCGAAGAGCAGGATATCGCCGTTCTTGCGCACCAGGAGCACGCCGGCCGCCTCTTTGTAGTCAAAGTCGTCGCCGAAAGGCTTGCCTTCATGCATGGATGGCTGGATGTAGCCATGCTGGTTTTGCAAATACCCGAAGATGCTGTCCATGGTTCGTTTGGCGCGCTGTTGCGATATCTCGCCGCCGTCGTAGGCCAGGGCCAGGGCGTTCAGGCCGCCGCCGCACCAGCCCGCCTGCCAGTCACCGTAGACACTGGTCTCGGTCTTAGGGGTCAGCCGGTAATAGTGATAGCGGTCGTTATACTGCGTCCGGTTGTACTTGTCCTCGATGATCCGGCACGCCTATGTCGATCTATCGAATTGAGTGAGACGGCTTGCAGCAGATGAAACATATTCAATCGCAGCAGCATGGGAACATTGAGTTTGATTTGGGTCCTCGTTGGTAGCAAATGCACGTCGTATCGGTCCCACAGGTGTTTCCATGCCAGGATGTGG
>Ga0172382_10004259_pt1 | contig 22014 bp, 19 predicted proteins | sample Leawel138RmetaG_FD_122245 | JGI IMG/M metagenome (GOLD analysis project Ga0172382, IMG submission 122245) | Leachate microbial communities from a municipal landfill in Southern Ontario, Canada - Leachate well 138R metaG | ecosystem: Engineered > Solid waste > Landfill > Unclassified | place... | reverse complement strand
TCCTCGCTCAGCTTGACTGGCGAACGTTTGGCTAGCTGGTAAAATTGTCTTTGCAGATAGATCTGCCGCATCGGGGCACCTCCTTTGTTGGTTTTCCACCCTTAAGGATCTCCCCGATGTGTTTTTTTATCTACACCTGTGTCTCATATGTATCTGAACTTGTTCATAGCCACACAATAAATGGGCACCGCTCCACATATTAGATTTCAACAATGATAAAAGCGTCTGGCTCACGTTTGATTACTTTTAAGGTTGAGAAGAAATCTCCTGATTGTTACTCACTTTCATAGAAAGCATGCACACCACATATCCTGTTAGCATTCTTTTTCAAAATATTAATTAGAACTGGCTGGCTATGCGAATTGCCTGGTCTGACCTCTCTCGACCAGTCGTTGATTTTTATGCTTCATAAAGGTAAAATCGTGACTATCAAGACTGCCGGGCAAACTGCAATTGTCCCTCATTTCTTTATTCTCATTAAAGCATCAAGGAATTCCCGTAAAATACCAACAATTTTCTATTGCAAACAATAAACTCAAAAATTGAATAAAACACGCTGATGATAAAAAAACCAACCACACTAAATTATATTTGTATTTTGATCCTGTTCGTCCTGGTCATCCTTTCTGCCCTGTTTTTCTATCCCTATGCCATGGAAGTTCCGCATCGAGATTCTGGCATTTACCTTTACCTCGGTCGTGAATTGCTGGATGGAAAAACCATCTACAGTGAAGTTTGGGAGCACAAACCGCCTTTCATATTCTATGTCAATGCATTGGGCTTGCTCCTGGGGGGCGGATCAGGATGGGGGGTTTGGGGCATCGAAGTCTTTTTTTTGTTCACAACCGTATTATTAAGTTTTCTAACCCTCCGACACAAGATCAAACCCATCGCCAGTTTATTGCTAATCATCGCTACTTATATGACGTCATATCAATATATGAGTGGCAATTTCACAGAAGAGTATGCCCTGGTTTTCCAGGCTGCCATCTTATTCATCTTCCTTTCTCAACATTTCAAAAGCCATGAGCTGCGGAATTACTTCTTCATCGGGATCCTCTCGGGCATCGCTTTCAACATCAAACAGACTTATATTGATGTCACCATTGCCATTGGCTTACTGCTGATCATTGAGATGATCGTTGAAAAAAAATGGGCTAACATCAAATCCATGGCGTCAATCGGCGTGGGTTTCTTGATCCCCAATCTGATCACAGTTTTAATCATGGCAATCAATCATGCCGTGCGCGATTGGTGGGATGCCGCCTTCATTTACAACTTTGCATATTCTGACATTGGCCCTTTTGAACGCGTCAATGCACTGATCGATATTTTTCAGGTCAATTCAAAATACCCATTTTTCATCTTTCTCTTCCTGACCTGGGTTGGCGCATCTGTCGCCTTGCTGTATCAAGCTTTTCCCCACACCACAACCTTTTTCCATACACGCAAGGGGAAAATCTTTTTGTTCTCACTTACAGGATTCTTCATCTTCTTGCTGGTAATTGGTCAATTCATGGGAACACAGCCAGGTCTGGGGATAATTGAGACCGTTGTACTTTCTTTGGCTGTGCTAAGCCTGATCCTCTTTCTATTATTTGCTTTTGTTTTAAAGCCAAAGAACCTTCAAGGGAGGAAACCAATCCGCCTGACCACATGGGAACCCCTGAACGATCAAAAAATCATCCATATTCAGGACCCCCTATTAATTGGGTTGATTCACTTTCCTGTTGTGCTGTTCCTCGCCACCGCATCCGGGCGAAATTATCCCCATTATTTTATACCTTTATATGCATCTGCATTTCTATTGTTTTCTGGGGTTTATCTGATCACTCAAAACGTCGATTGGAAATTAAGTAAAACCCGTATAGCGAACGTTATTTTCATTGCGTTGTTCACCATCGGTACGGTGCAGCCCGGTCGGCGGTTGTTACGTGGTATGGGCGGTCCCTATACATATCATCCTTATCGTGAACTGGTTCAATACATCGTAGACAATTCCAATGAAGATGACCAGGTGATGGTGTGGGGATTGGAGACCTTGATCAATTACCTTTCCCATCGCTCTTCACCATCACGGTTTTCATATGTCGATTCTTTGTATTATCGATCGCCCTTACAAGCCGAATCGACAGCCATCATGCTTAACGACATCCTGACAAATCCCCCAAAGTTTATTCTGGATATGCGTAACCCGCAGTACCCCTTTATCGATGGCATCTCCAATGATGATTGTCTCGCAATGGTTCCCGCAGATGGCACGGATTTAGAAAGGATCATCCATTTCACCTGCAGGAATTATCAACACATCGACCGTGTTAATGGGGTTGAGATTTATAAACGGATCGATTGATCCTTGGTTTTTCCAGGCTGGAGATCATACAGTATCAATTTCCAGGCAATTTTCCCCCGTTTAACCAAGCCTGACGAAGAGCGGTTTTGAACTGCTAACCCTTCGCTGTTCAGTCCGCAATCAGGTCTACACACCTTTCTTTGAGCTCTCAGCTTTCTTCCTCCAGTTCTTTTAGGCAATGCAGTGGTGCCGTCTTCACACTGATGTGTTTTGCCGTCCTTCTATCAATAAGCACTCTGACTGAACACATGCTGTCGGCTAAGTTTTGCAACTGATATACCTGCTTGTGTATTTTTTAAGTGCTTAATAATTTGTTGTTCTGGAAATTGTTTGTGTTTAATAGATAAGTTCGAGAGGAGATCACAACGCCAGGCTTACAGCCCTTAACGCAGGGATTCAATCTCTCCCATCGGTGAAAAACCTCAGTTACAATTTATTGATATCAACCAGGCCAGAGCGCAGCGCCACAATCACTGCCTGGGTGCGGTCAGACACGTCCAGCTTTGAAAACAGGTCACTCATATAATTACGGACGGTCCCTTCGGACAAAAATAACTGCTGGGCGATATCAGAATTCGAAAGACCCATTGACAATAAATGCAATATTTCCGATTCACGCGGGGATAACGAAATCTTTATTTTCGCCTTTCTCATCTCAGGCGGTTGATTTACATTCTCCAAAACCTTGCGGGCTACAGATGGGTCAATATAAGCGTCGCCAGCAGCGGTTCCCTTGATCGCGTCGATTAACTCCTTGCGCGGTCGATCTTTGAGCAGATAGCCCGAAGCGCCGCTGCGGATGGCGTTGAATAACCATTCATCGTCGGTATAAGTCGTCAGGATGAGAATGTGCATCTTTGGATAAAGCTCTCGTAATTTCCTCGTCGCCTGGATGCCATTCATTGCCGGCATCTTCAAGTCCATCAGTACCAGATCTGGTTGGGTCTCAGCTGCGACATCCAGGGCTTCCAATCCATTGTGGGCAACACCAACAACTTTGATCTCGGAATCAGCTTCCAGGATGTGCTTCAAACCTTCACAGACGATTTCCTGGTCGTCACAGATCAAAACTTTTATCATCCAACCTCTCCCAGGTGAGCTTGATTGTCGTCCCGGTTCCTATTTGACTCTCCACCGATAATTTTCCACCGATAATTGCTGCCCGCTCCTGCATCCCTTTAATCCCATAGCGGTCTTTCTCTGTAGCCAGTGTCTTTACCTCAAATCCTGTGCCGTCGTCGCTGATCACAAGCTCAATCAGGTTTGCATTCGCTGCCAACTTAACAGATGCCCGGCTGGCTCGGGCATGCCCGGTGATATTTTCCAAGGCTTCCTGGGCGACTCGATAAAAGCTCTGTTCTACATCTGGCGGCAGAGTCAGGGGAGCCTCTGTAATCTCGATGCCAATATCGATGCCTTCCCGCTCCGCAAATGTCTGCACCATATTTCGCAGCGCCAGCGCCAACCCCAGGTCTTCAAGCGGTTGGGCGCGCAGGTCCTGCAGGGTTCGGCGGGTTTCATTTAATCCCAGTCGTGTCGCGGTGAGTGAATGATCGAGCATCTCAGATATATTGTCCTGTCCCTCTGGCAGAAGGCTCTTAATCGCCTCAAGGTTTACAGCCACGCCGCTCAAGGTATGCGCCAGGGTATCGTGCAACTCGCGCGCCAGCCGATTACGCTCACGGCTGGTCGCCAGATGCTCCAGCGTGTTTGCCTGTTGACCCAGGCGGATATTCGCAATGATCATTTTCCTTTTTTGGGAACGCTGGGTTTCCATTAACGAAACAATGCTGTGCCCTACAATCCCGAAAGTAAAAGCTCTGATGAACGGCATTCCCAGTATGGGCAATGTCTCTAAATTGATCACCCTGACGACATTGGCCAGGATAAACAATTCGATGAGATTGGTGAAGATGACAAAGGCCATCACCCAGAAAAATGAGTATTGCCAGGCAATCACCACCAGCAATACCAGCAAGATTGGAATCAACGCCCAACTGCGGGCGATGATGATAGACAAATCGGTGCTGCGATCAAAAAGATAGATCAGGTTGCTGAATACTGTGGCCATGGTATACACAACGAGCGCATAGGGCAGGTACCATCGTCTCAGATATTTTTCTAACCACGGAATGGACAGATACAAGAATAAGCTGGCGTTAATCAGCAAGTTTAACAGGGATTGAAACTGCAACGTCTCACCGGGGTGGGGAGCAACAACCCCATAACCCCACAGCACTGCAAAATAGATCATTGCAACTGTAGCAAAATATCGCAGTGTGCGAATAAGACCAGGTTCGAGTGGTCTGCTCATAGATGCATAATAACACGATTCTCAAATAATAGCCTGCCTCCTGGCTGAATTGTGACACGCAACATGATGATTGGTTACTCGCGTCACGCTGGTTCATTGCTCACAACACCTGCCTTGTATTTCATAATCTCAGTATATTTAGCTCATCAAGTTTAGTGATTGGAGGTTTATGGAACTGGCGATTAAAGCAGATGAATTAAGCAAGTGCTACCAGTCAAGGAAAAAGATACAGGCGATCAAGGATTTGAATTTTTCAATCCCCAATGGGATTTTATTTGGCCTGGTAGGTCCGGATGGCGCCGGAAAAACAACCACTCTGCGCATTCTCTCCTCCGTAATGAAACCCAGCAGCGGCGAGGCCTGGGTAACCGGGTTTAACCTCAAAAAGAACCCTGAGAAAGCTCGGAGAAGGATCGGATACATGCCCCAGAATTTCAGCCTCTATTCTGATCTAACCGTGCTTGAAAACCTGAATTTCTTTGCGGATATTCAGCAGGTTCCCGGTAGCGAGAAACAAGCGCGCATCACCGAAATGCTGGAATTTATCCGTCTGAATGAATTTGGGAACCGCCGTGCGGGGAAGCTTTCGGGAGGGATGAAGAAAAAGTTGGCTTTGGCTTGCGCCATGGTACACAACCCGCAAGTTTTGATCTTGGACGAGCCATCCACCGGCGTTGATCCGGTCTCCAGGAGGGAGTTGTGGGTGTTGCTTGCCGAAGTTGTGCAAAAAGGCGTCACCGTTATGGTGAGCACGCCTTATATGGACGAAGCCGAGCGTTGCCATCAGGTGGGCATTCTCTATCAAGGCAGCTTATTAAAGACTGGCACACCCGAGGAGATCATCAGCGATTTGCCCTTCGGTGTCATCGAAGTCAAAGCCAAGCCCCGTAAATTAATGCGGCAGATCATCTCACAATCCCAGGATGTTCTGGGGTGGAACCCGGTAGGCGATCGTATACGGGTGCTTGTTTCAGAAAATGGCGCCGAAAGCAAGGCGCTCCGCTCATTGGGACGCGAATTCACAACCAATAAAATGGAAGTGTCCATGATGCGCCCTGTGCGTCGGACAATGGAAGACGCTTTTGTGCACCTGGTGAAAGTGCAACGAGGTCAGGCATGAACAACGCTGACAATGCCGTTGAGGTCAATCGACTGACAAAGCGTTTTGGCCAGTTTACAGCGGTCAATAATATCGATTTTTACATTCCACAGGGAGAGATCTTCGGCTTGCTGGGACCCAATGGGGCTGGTAAAACCACGACCATCCGCATGTTGTGCGGTTTAATGCTGCCAGATGGTGGTTCTGCACGCGTGCTTGGTTTTGACATCGCCCGCCAGCCTGAAGAAATTAAAAAACGCATCGGGTACATGTCGCAGAAATTTTCACTCTACAACGACCTGACCGCACTGGAGAATATCAAGTTTTACGCTGCAATCTACAATGTGCCCCAAAAGAAACGCTCCCAGCGGATTAACCAATTGATTGAGATGTCGGGATTGTCTGGATTTGAGGGACAGCTCACCCGCACTCTGTCCGGTGCATGGCGCCAGCGGTTGGCATTGGCCTGTGCCATCGTTCACAACCCGCCAATGTTGTTTTTGGATGAAGCTACCGCCGGCGTTGATCCGATCGCACGACGTGAGTTTTGGGATCTGATTTACTCTCTTGCAGGTGAAGGAACCAGTGTTCTGGCGACCACCCATTACATGGACGAAGCAGACTTCTGCAACACGATCGGGATGATGTATGAGGGAGAATTGGTCGCCCTGGCCAGCCCCGAGTCGATCAAGGACAAACTTCCCGGGGTCTTGCTCCAGGTGGACTGCACCCAGCCCATCGAAGCCGCTGACGTGCTGCAAGCCTTGCCGGATGTGCTGAATATTTCAGTGCACGGCGCCCAGGTTCATGTGACCGTAAAAGACGGGCACGCTGTAAAAGGGATTGAAAAAGCCCTCACTCATGCTGGCTTTACTCTGAACGCAATCGAAATCATCCAGCCATCATTGGATGACGCCTTCATTGCTATGGTAACGCACCACCGCGCACAGTCGCGCCCAAATTCAATAGATTAGGAGGCTTATATGAAGCGTCTTTGGACCATTATGAAAAAAGAGCTGTATCACATCTGGCGCGACCCCCGTACCCTGGCGTTGATTGTGGCGCTTCCCGGGGTTCTGCTGGTTTTGCTGGGTTATGGAATTTCGGGGGAAACCCTCAATACTTCATTGGCAGTGGTTGACTTTAGCAAAACAAAGGCCAGCCGCGAATTTTTGGATCGTTTTACCGCCAGTCAGGATTTCGACTTGCGCTATGTTGCAGACAATGAATCTGAGCTCCAGGAGTTAATTGAACGGGATCATGTCGACGTAGGCATCATCATCCCGGAAGATTTCGGGCGTAAGCTTAATGCGCAGAAGCCAGCCACCGTCCAGGTGTTGGTGGATGGCTCGATGAACCCCACGGATTCGCTGACTGTCCAGTTAAAACTCTCGGCAATCAGCCAAATGGCATCACAGGATATCCTGGTTAATTGGGTCAAGCTCAGCGGATCGGGTTTCAACCTGTCCCTGCCAATTGTTGACAACGTACGCACGCTTTATAATCCGCAGGGCGATCAGCGCCTGTACATGATCCCCGGGCTGATTCCCATATTGCTGCAAGTCCAGGCATTACTGCTTTCAGCACTGGCGATTGTGCGTGAACGGGAGCAGGGCACCATGGAGCAGTTGATCGTTACCCCCATCAAACCCTGGGAGTTAATGCTGGGCAAGATCATTCCTTACCTCCTGGTCAGTATAGTCAACCTGTTCCTATTGCTCGGGCTGGGAAATCTGCTGTTTGGGGTTACGGTAGCAGGCAGTTTCTGGGAATTGGTCGGCTTGAGTCTGATCTTCATTATCGGCTCGCTGGGGATGGGGGTTTTGATCTCGAATATCTCACAATCTCAGATGCAGGCGATCTATATTGCCGTCTTTGTAGTGATCATCCCGGCCATCATTCTTTCAGGATTGATGTTCACCCGAGAGAATATGCCTGCCATCACGTACTGGTATAGCGAATTGCTGCCGGTCACGCAATACCTCAATATCACCCGCGGCATTATTGTCCGTGGAGCAAGTGCACAATCGCTGATGTGGTCATCCACATTTCCCCTCATCATTCTAAGTGTGGTTTATTTTGTTGCCTCTGTGCTTGTGTTTAAAAAGCGCCTCTAATAAAAACTGTTAAGGAGTACACATGAAACGCTCAATTTCTTTTTTACTTGCTACCATCCTGGTCATAACAACCCTGCTCACTGCTTGTAGCAATAATGGCGATACGGCCATCATTGCATCGGGAACACTCTCCGTTATCGAGGTACCGGTCGCCCCAGAGGTAAGCGGTCGGGTCGTGTCGATCAACCTCAGCGAGGGAGACGCTGTTACCGCCGGGGAAGAACTTTTTCGTCTTGATGATGAAATCTTCCAAACCCAATACAACCAGGGCAAGGCGGCTGTGGATGCCGCCTCGGCAACCCTTGCGGTGACCCAGGTTCAGCTGGAGTATGCCCAACGCCAGTTTGAGTTGGCCTCCCAGGGGGCTCGTGCCCAGGAAGACCCGTTCCGCGTGACCACCTGGACAGCAGCTTCCCCCGACAACTTCCAGCCCTCCTGGTATTTTCAGGTGAGTGAGAAGCTTGATGCGGCTATCGCTGAAGTGGAGGCAGCTGAACAGGCGCTGGTGACTGAACAGCAGAGCCTTGCTGAAGAAATCCAGAAAGCCAGCAACAAGGATTTCGTTGCCGCCGAGCTTCGGCTTGCACAAGCCCAGGCAGCTTTCAACGTCGCCCAGGAAACCCTGGAACAGGCTAAAATGGCGGATAATGAAACCTTAACCGCCGCCGCCCAGGACGTTTTTGACCTGGCCGAAACCGAGCTCAACAGCGCCCGCCTGGAATATGACCACATGCTCACCACTAGCACAGCAAACGCAGTTTTGCGCGCCCGTGCTCGAGTGACTGTTGCACAGGCGCGCCTGGACAACGCCCACAACGCGCTTTCCAGTTTACAGACCGGCGAAAACTCCCTCCAGGTCAGCGTGGCTGAGGCGGGCGTTGAACAGGCTCAGGCAGCAGTATCGCAAGCTCAGGCGAACCTCGATCAGGCGAACGCAGCCCTGGCGCTGCTGAAACTTCAGCTCGAGCGAGCTGTCGTCAAAGCACCCGTTGACGGCGTCCTCCTGACCCGTGACCTTGAGGTGGGTCAGCTCGTCGCTGCTGGCGGCATCGTCATGACCTTCGGACAGTTAGAGAATATGGACCTGACGGTCTACATCCCTATCGACCGTTACGGGCAGGTATCCATCGGTCAGAAGGTTGAGGTCAGTGTTGATTCCTTCCCGGAAGAGACCTTCGAAGGCCGTGTGGTGAGGATTGCCGATTCGGCAGAATTCACCCCGCGTAATGTTCAATCCGCGGAAGGACGGGCGTCAACCGTCTACGCGGTCAAGATTGCTGTACCCAACAACGACCTGCGCCTCAAACCCGGCATGCCGGCGGATGTGAAATTTATTCCGTAAACCTTCAGCAAGCCTGCTGAATTTAATTCTGGCGGTTTCCATGGAGCTCGGGGTCAACCCCGGGCTCCATGCTTTTTGATTACAAAATATAGAATATGTAAACGGGCAGTAATACTAGGTTTCTATCTAAGCGCTGCATATTTCAGTGTATTTGTAAAGACATCATCAACGTGAAACCGCTTTTTCTAAACAAAACCTGCAAGTTGCCTCAAAGGGAGGCTAGAGCAAGGCTTATTGTGATTCCGACCCAAAGCACGCATTTGATGAACAATTAATTCAGTCAGTGGTTTACTTTTTTGGTATTCGGAATAATCCGGATTCAGCGTGCGACATGTCCAAAACAAGCAATTGACAATACAACAGCATAGATGATTGAGACAGTGATAAAATAAAATCAATCATTTTCCAACAAATATTATTACAAATATTATTATCAAAAGAATCAGATTTAGAAATGAAGATAAGAATATACCGATTAATACCCACAACAATTTATTGACATGGGCATTTTGGAGTAAGTTGTTAATTTTTGACAAAGTTGAATGATTTTCATTACTATTAGATTCAATACTATCTATTGATTTCGCAATATTTTCGTTGGATTCTTCAAATCTTTTCATTAGACTATTATGAGATCCATCCAGATTGTCTATATGAGCTTGAATTCCCTGTTGCAAATCTCGCAGTAGTGTCATCAATTCATTTGAATTTTCGATATTAGTTTTAAAACTTGAAATTTGGTTTAGAAGCTCATCAATTTGATTTTCCATTTTTCCTCATAAAATAATTGTTGCAGCATGCAGAGAGAATAGCATAATAAACAACATCCTGGTCAACTTTGTTGTATATAGTATTTATCACTTCAACAAGTGACATCCTTTTGCATAATATATTTATAATTAAGACTTTTTCATAAGAATTACAATCATTGTATACCCAGTCAATAATTCTAATCATTTCTTGAAACTCAATGAAAGAAAGATTTTCTACGATTCTTTCGAATCGATTTATGTCAACTCGATCATGGGCTTTCACCTCAAACAAAAATAGTAACAAGTCTAGCTTTGGTGAATATTCGTTTTCATTGCTCTTTCTTACATCTTCTATTCTCTTGCTTTCCAGGCCTTGGTTAAAAAGCCGAAAAATATCACCTATAGATAATTTTTTATATTTTGTCGAGTCATTCTTTATATCGAACAATGAAAGGGAAAAGTACTCTTTGAGAGCATTTGATATATGTTCATCAGTAGAATTCTTAAAAATCTCTAGGAAATCGTACATTTCCATGAATTGTTCACGATGGTGATATAGGAATTGATTGTAATGCCATGAAATGTAATTCTCAATAACCTCTTCGATCGAATTTGATTCTTTAATTTTGTTTATTACTGTTTTATAATCACCCATCGACCACAAATATTCTCTTGTTTTTCGTTTAATATTCCGCAATTTTCTTTCATCATTAATCTCTAACAAAAATTCTGCATAGCCTTTGGATTTATTGTGGTTTACGATATACCAATTATAGAGATATCCAACTCGATATAAAACATATAAATAACGCATATATTGATTCAGACATTCATCGTACGTTTTATTTTTATCAATGATTAATTTAATGTACCTTTTTACATTAGTCTCAGCATTTTTCTGTTGTTGATGTATTTTTGAAAATATTGAAAGAGTACCCTCTAGGTACTCCTTTTGGGTCTCAACATCTCCAAGAATTTTAGAAAAAGCACTAATAAGATCTAAATTACTATCGGAATGTTTTACAAATGAAATTATTTCATTTATGGGAGTATTTCTACGCAATAAATTCTCCAATTCAGGTGATAAAGAGGCCCTGGTTCGAAAAATGACTTTAGACGTTGCTTTAGATCCATCACGACCAGCTCTACCAACTTCTTGAATAAATTGGCTTTTTGATATTGGTGTTCCAAAATGAATAGTATTTGTCACTCCTGGCAAATTGATACCAATTCCAACTTCAGAATCTCCTAGTAATACTTTGTAGTGATTACTCGCAAAATCTTGATAAGAGCCACGATTCGCAGAAGAAAATATTTCAACCTGATGTTTCAATTCTTCTTGTAGATTATCTCTGATTAATTCTGACCACATAATATTTTTTGTAAAAACAAGCAATTGGTGGTTATTCTTAAGAACATCAGTATTAACAAAATCATTTATCTCTCTGGCGATTCCTGTCATACATTCTTCATTAGATTGATATTCTAGAAGCGAAAAATGATGTTCTTTTTTTAGCTCGATCGGTACAATAATATCCTTACCGTCATTGTTGAGGTTAAGCTGGCTTACCAAATCTTTTACTACTGTATAATTCGCCGTTGCTGTAAATCCTATTGACTTGGTTCTATCTACGAAATTTCGTAAATTATAAGAAATCATCAAGTATTCTGGTCGAAAATCGTGGCTCCAATTTGAGATACAATGAACTTCATCTAAAATAAAATTTGATAACTGATGATTATTGTTTAGTTGAATAACTTTATTTATTAAATTCGAAGAAATAAAAGTTAAGGGTGTTAGAAAAATAAATTTATTCTTGGGATCAAAGTCTGAGTGATCGCTAAATTCTTCAAGAATTTGAATATCATCTATTTCGTGTTTGTTCTTTAAAATATGGGCTTGATCATCAATAAGTAAATTAGTTGGAGCCAGGATCATGGTTGGATTAGGCTGTAAAAGTGAAAGAAAATAATAAATTATTGATTTTCCCGACCCAGTGGGCATGACACAAATTTTGTGTTTATCACTGTTAAAAATGTCTCTAATGGCTTCGAATTGTCCGGGTAAAAATTCTTTTAGCTTGAATGCTTCCTGTAATATGAAGGTGAGATATTTTTTATCTTCTGTCGTAATGTCATAATCAATATTTTCTTCAAACCACATCATTCGAGAATTGGTAAGCCGCTTTTCAGAATCAATTATTTTAATTTCTTTTGTACTATTGACGTCGCCTATTCCTATAGAATTCCGTTTTCCAAAATCAACGGATAAATCCTGAGGATCAGTTTTTGCTAAAGCACAGAATAATTTTACATATCTATTAATATTGTATAAAGCAAAATTGAACTCCTTTTCTTTCCAACCAGATAATGTTACATTAATATGATTGCCCTTATTGAAATAGTTGCCACGTACCAGAACAAGAATAAGAATCATTAGCCGATATATTCTGCGATAATCAAATTTCTGATTGACTTCTTTTTGCAAAGCATTGAAAACTCTATTATCTATTAAATTTGTACAGCGTTGAAGGTAACTGAATAAAAGTGCATATATGCTTGCTAATTTGTGTTCGCAAGCATTACTTAGGTCAATGCCTGTGAAAAAGAAACCTAAATCTTGATTACCTACTCCACAAGGAAAATACAAATAGTCTTCATTAGTATTACCAGTTTGGGTTTCTATCGTGTAAATTAAGACATCACTTGCTACTGTTTCTGTATTATTTGGATCTTTACCCTCTACTTCCCTGGGTAATTCGATTCCTCGCAGACAATTTACCCAAAATTCAACCCCTTTTTGTGCTTCATCAGGTTTTGTTCCGAATTGAGCTTCAAGGTTTTTTGCAATTCTATTAATAAAATAGTCATCCGTTTGAACAGCATCAATGATTTCCTGATGTACATTTAAGTCAAAATATAGAGTTATTAATATATTTACATTTTCGGTTTTTCTAGGCAATAGATCATTAAGAAGGGACTTTAGCCTTTGTTTGTCCAATAAATAGTCAGGTTTTCCTTTTATTTGGTTTCTTACCTGGCTACCAGTATCAGACATTTTCACCTACCTGATTTATCACATTACCATTTACTGCTAATGCAAGGGTAATATCATCTCCACTACCCTTTTCTGAAGTTGTTCTCAAGATGTTGTAAATTTTTTTTTGTACACTTTTGAATCCTTTTTCTTTAATCCATCTTAAATAATCAACCCCTACCTGATGAAACGCCTGATTGTTTGCATAGCTATTTGCTAACCCATCGGTTGAAAGCAAAAAAAGAATAGGGGAATTGTTTTCTCGTGGTTGAACGATGTTAGTCGCAAACTTTGTCCACGCTTCTGTTTGTGAAAGACAATAAGTCTCAACTCCTAATTGTCTATCCGGTTCAATAACATTTTCGACGCTTTCATCATCATAAACAGAAATAATGTTACCGTCACCAATTTGAATAGCAAAATAAAAATCTTTTGTTAAAACAATTCCTAATAGTGTTGTGGCATACAATTCATATATTTCTTTTCCTGGATTAGGATCACCTGTATTAATTTCGTTGACATAGTGCTGTTTAACTCGCTCTTTCCAGCAAGCTTCTATATTTTTTGGTAGTTCATCATGGCGGAATTTGCCTAAGGCAGTAAAAAATTCTGCGTTATGACATGCAGTATTTTTATAGATCTCAGAGATCATATCCGAGAGAACTTTAACGGCAATCCTTGATCCATATTTACTATATTTACACCTATTACTCCCTAACCCATCCGCAACTGCAACAATTATTACGTTATCTAAATAGGTGATTTTCCATGCATCCTGGTTTGGAATATCCATCAAACGGTGAATTGCCCCTTTCGCCTTAGTGGCAAATACACGATATCCACTTCCCTTTTGTATTACCATATCTCCCCATCATCCGATGACTTAGGTATGGTATTGAGGTCGATAATGATTGGATCCTCTCCTGAAACTTTGCTAGCCGGAGAAGAAACCTGCTTTGCGAGGGTAGATGCCCATTTTATCATGTTCACTAAATCAGCAGAATTCTTGGCATTTAAAACCAATTCTCTATTTCCTGTAAATTCTTCTAACATATCTAGAATCGCATCATTTCCAATTGATATTGCTACTTTTACAGCTTTTTTACCCCAAGGTAATTCTTTTAACCTCTTTAATCCGGGTGTGTAAACATCTGTTGGTTGACCATCAGATAAGAGGACTAAGACAGGGGGTAACGCTCTTTCTGGCATTGGAGGCATAGTTAATTGGTCGGCTAAAAGATTAAACGCTTTTCCCATTTCTGTTAATCCATCCGCTTCAAGATCTTCCCATTCGTAATCTTCGACGTTAATCGGTTTATTTGTTAACCATGTTGCACCAGTAGAAAATTTTAAAGCCCTGATCAATAGCTGAGCATTAGGATTAGCTTTGGCTGCTTCTCTCATAGAAGGAATTACATCTCTGATTGCGTAATTCAGACTCGCTATCTTTTCACCAAACATTGATCCCGAACAATCAGCAATCCAAAAAAAATGTAGTGGTCGATTGGATAATTCTCCGCCAGGTAATTTGGCCATAATAATCTCCTTTTTAATATATCTTAGCTTTGTTAATGCCGAAATTGATAATCGAGCCTTTAATTAATGGGAAGGATTTCCCAGGGTCTACTAGTATTGATTGACCACCAGGCTTGATAAAAGTCCAAATTTCAGAAGATAGATTCTTAATTCCCCATTGATTAGGATTGTTTGGGTTTTGAACCACTTTTCCAATAATATTATCAATATTGAAGTCATTGTTGGCGTGGTGTTGCGTAATGTTAGTCTCTTTGGATAAAACAATTAAATCATTGTTAATAAGAAGTATGGATGGGCTTGGAATGATTCTTTGACAATTCCAGCAAGTGCACCCCACCCCGATTTTTATTAATTTTTGGTCATAGAAATTTTCTACACCACACTTTTCGTTATTGCAATAAATTATACTGTTCAATAGTTTTAAACAAGTAGATTGCCATTGTCCTTCAGTGCTCCGCTTTTGGGGATTATGCAAACCTTCAGTGAAGGCATGTGTGAAGATGTCTTTAAAAAACTGAGGATATAGTTCCCAGAAATCAATGGCATTCTGCTGGTAACCTGGAACAGGCCGATTAGATTTATTATTTGGGTCCCAAATAAAAACAGGGTTTGTCCCATAAATTTCTTTCATAGCATGTGGGTCAAGGCAATGGATTTTATCTTCTAATTTCCCTTCAAAAGGATGATGAATATTAAATAGATAAAATAACAGAATTGCTAAAGAAAAGAGGTCAGTATTGGTCGATGGTTTATCTTTTCCAAGAACAATTTCTGGAGCCATAAATCTTGGTGTTCCACCTATATTGCCCAGGTCAGAATTGTTAGGTACAGCATTGTCATTGTCACAAATAAGTACTTTTCCGTTGTTGAAATTTATAAATAAATTGCCCCAAGAAATATCTCGGTAACACCACCCATTTGAGTGAAGTTCTCGAAATCCTTTAGCAATATTGAATCCAATAAGGCATAATATCTTAAAAGATGGTTCAACCCTCCTTTTTAATAATTCAAACATATTTAAATATTCCGGCGGCCGGAGATCCATTATGTACCCGAAATCATCTCCGTCTTTAATCAAATCTTTAGGCCATAAAAAACTTGAGTCAGGTGCACCCTTGGTGATCAAATCCTCTAAAATCTCATATTGCTGACTGGTTGCTACATGTGGTAAGTACCATTTAAGTGCATATTTTTCTTTTCCTGCGCTAACTTCATAAACCTCCCCCTGACCTCCACTTCCTAAAAATTTCTTAATCTTGTACTTTTTATTTATTTCTGAAGTAAATTCATGACCTTCTTTTAAACTTCCAGCCACAACCCACCTCCATCAATTTAGGTTGATTTACATATTTTTCACTTCATCTTAAAACAAGTATAAATCATTAATTGATTTTCTTTACTCTTTCAATTTCGATTTTAATATCTTCAATTTTCATAACATGGTCATCCTTTTTATTTAAAAGGTTTCTTATTTCAAGATTACCTTTTCTAATTTTATCATCGATGAATGCAATATCTTGTTTAACCAAATTTCTATTTTTCTCTATATCTGTTATCCTTGTTCTTAGTTCAGCTAATAATGATTTTAATTCTCTCGGGCTTTTGTTTTTTCTACTCTCTTCAATTTCGCTATGACAATCTCTTACTTCATTATCAAATTGGGTAACATATTTTTCTTTTTCTAACCTTTCTCGATTAAAATTATCAATATTCATCGATACAGCTTTTACCTCTGCACTTATTTGTTGGATTTCTTGACAAAGTAACTTTACATCATTTTCCATTTTGCCTAATAAAATAGATCTTATATCCATAATGAAATTCCTTTTATGTCTGTCATCATTATTTAGGATTAAATCAATTTTAACTTTTAATTTCACCGATTCTTATAAATATGAGCGGTTTTTTTCAACATCCTTGTTAATCATATCGACTTTTTTTGATAAAATTATTAGAAGTTTTTGTTTTTCTTCTTTTTCTTTCTCGATTTTAGAAATGTTGCTAATGAGACTCATGATTTTTCGAGATAGGTTATCAATCTCCGATACTTTTAATTCTATTGATTCTTCGGTGAGTTTAATTCTTTCCAACAATTTTTCCTTTTCCTCATAGAATTCCGGTAGCTTCTCAAATCCAGATTTTAATTCTCTCGGGCTTTTGATTGAACCATTTTCAACATTTTCTATATAGACAGTAAGTGATATTAATCTTCCTTGATATTCTTCGAGTTCTTCTATTGTCAGCATTTTGTCCATTGATTTGTTTGATCTCAATTCCTTAGTCGAAGAAATTTCCATCTGAATGTCAATAATCCTATTATTAAATCTATTGATAATCTCAATGTTCTTTGCTATTCTCTCTTCAACTTTAACAAGATCCGATTCTAAATAGGTAATTTGATATTCTGGATAATAAAATTTATGTTGTTTATATTTTTCGAAATAGACCGAGTTTATAATTAAAGAGGGCTCACTGAAAAACCATTCATCAAAATTCCTGTAAGAGAAATTCCCTGTCTTTTTTATCTTATCGGATTCTTTATAAATACCATCAGGATACTTTATATAAACAGTAACCTGATCGTCATTGATTTCAATTACTCTAACCGGCCCAAAATACCAATGGTAATATTGTCCACCTTTTCTTATTATCATACTTGTCATATTTTTCTTAACTTATCCCTATGAACCTATTTCATTTAGGAGGAATTATCTCTCAGGTTGATGCACATTCTGGTTATATCGCACATATTTACGAAGTGAAGAATTGGCTGAAATAATTATACAACAAGTAGACAACAAGGATCAGAATCTCCGTGCGACTTTCTCCAAATATTCTATACAGCATCAAGTGAATTTTGCAAAACTCATCAAACTTACCTCATGCACTCAACCTTTCCAGTGTTCTTTTAAAAATGGGGTCAGCGCCTCAAGGTAAGCCTCGGGCTGATCGCGAAACAGCTCCGCATGGTCGCAGTCTTCAAACAACACTAGCCGGGCTTCCGAAACCGCGTCCTTCAGCGCCTGGGCTTGCGAGCAATCCACCATCCTGTCCTGCCTTGAATGCAGGATCAATATCGGTCGCGGCGGCACTCGCGCCAGCTCTTCAACGGGTTTCACGCTCCTCAGATCAAAACCGATCAGCACGCGCCACATCCAAAACACCCCGGGCAGGAAGAACATCGGCAGCCCGCTTTCCTCTTTCCAGTTGGGCTCGATCAACGCGTTGATATCGGCAAAGGTGCTTTCAAGGACCACAACACCAATCGCAGGCTCATCGGCAGCCGCACCGATCACCGCCGCGCCCCCCAGGGAGATCCCCAACGCGCCAATCAAACCCGGCGCAAACCCTTGCCCGAGTAAAAAATCCACTGCCCCCAGCACATCCCGCCGCTCCTGCGCGCCAAAGGTGTAGCGCTTGCCCTCACTCTCGCCGTGCCCGCGCAGATCGATCATCAGCACACCCATCCCCGCTCTGTGGAGTTCCGCTGCCAATGCGGATAAATTGCCCGAGATGGCATTTTGTTTGCTGGCATTGCGTCCGTGCACCAGGATCATCGCCCTGGTTGCGTCCGGGTTAGGGAGGTACCAGCCTGCAATTTGCAGCGGTTCACCCCGCGCCTTGAATTGCACGCTTTCATAATCAACGCCGAAGCGTCCCGGGTTCTGTTCATACTGGGGATGATCACCGATCTTCGTCAGCGTCAGCGCGGCAACTGATCCAACCGCCAGGTAGATCATAATGATCACCGTCAGCACAATCAAAACCCAAATTAATGTTGTCATTGTTTACCTATCAATCAAATTATTGCCGTTCAGGCCGTGCGCGCCTTTTTATCCAACAACGCCTGTTTCTCAGCCGCTGATAAGAAAGCGACTTCGACTGCATTGATCTGAGCCTTGCGCGTGTCTGCTGAGGTCAAACCAGCCGCCGGAGCTGCGATCTCAAATTCATCTCGCAGCGTAACTGGGCTGATGCCAGGGTCATCGGTGTTGATGGTCGCCAGCAAACCTGCATCCAGCCAGGTTTTCAACGGATGCTGTGCGTAACTGGCTACCGTGCTGGTATGCCAGTTGCTGGTCAGGTTGGCCTCAATACCAATCCGATGCTCGAGCATGTAATCGACCAGCGAGGGGTCATCCATGACGCACACCCCATGCCCGATGCGCACCGCCCCCAGATCCTTGATCGAGCGCCAGATGCTTTCAGTCCCGGCGGATTCGCCAGCATGCACGGTGATCCCCCAACCGGCAGCGCGCGCCTTCTTGAAATGGGGGATAAACCACTCCGCTGGAAAATTGGCTTCATCCCCGGCCAGGTCCAACCCGACGATGTTATCCCGGCAAGCCAGCAATGCGTCCAGCTCCTGGTAGCCAATCTCCACACCATACGTGCGGCTGATGATGCCGATCAGGTTCACCTGGATATCACCCAGCGCCTCCACCGCAGCTCTGACCCCGTCCACCACCGCGCCCACCACCCCAACCGGGTCAAGGCCGTGCGGCTCAGCCATGAACCAGGGGCTGAACCGCAGTTCAATATAGTCGATGCCCTCTTCGCGGGCATCCAGCACGTTTTCATACGCCACCCGTCGACAGGCATCCTCATTTGCAAAGATTGATATCATCCAGGTGAATCTTTGAAAATACGCCATGATGTCAGTCTCTGGTTCGCTGACCTGTATGTAAGGGCGTAAATCAGCCAGGTTGTCGGCGGGCAAGGGTAAGTTGTGCTGCTGCGCCAGCTCAAGGATGGTAGCCAGGCGCACATTGCCATCTAGGTGGCGGTGGAGGTCAATCAGAGGTAAATCAGCGTGGATCATGGTCATCCTTTTAAACTAATTTAATTGACTCAATCAGAGAAATTATATTACAGATTCAATTTCTTTCTGCACTCAATAAGTGGTTTGAAGACATAAAAACCTTATCTCCCTTTTCATCAGCGTGCCCCACGCACATCCAATGGGGTATTGACAAAATAAGGTCGTGATATGCTTAATCAATTGCGCCATCCCACTCCTTAAAAAAAGTGGCATTATAATTCTTACCAGAACACAAACAGCCAAGGAGAGTGTCTATGTCTACAATTCACCGCTTTTTAGGCGACACCACCACTCAGGACTACACCTGGGAGGGGGTTGAACCGCTTGAAATCCGCACCGAAGAAGTCAGGCAAGTGTTTAAACATGTCCTGGTCGGCCCGGATGACGGCGCGCCGAATTTCGCCATCCGTTATTTTCACGTTCCGGTCGGTGACAACACCTTCTACGACCAGCACCCCCACGAACACGGGATCGTGATCCTGCATGGGAAGGCCAGGGTGCAAATCAACCAGGAGTTTTACGAACTGGGTCCGCTGGATGCCATCTTTATTGCAGGTAATGATATCCATCAGCTCGTCAACATCGGCGATTCGCCGCTGGGCTTCCTGTGTGTGATCACCCGCCAGGCGGAATATTGATGAAATCCCTCACCGCCGAACTGCTATTCGATTCAGGCAACACCCTGGGTGAAGGCCCCCTGTGGCACCCGGGTAAATCCTGCCTGTACTGGGTTGATATCGAAGCTCAATTTCTTTACTGCAGTGACACAACACTAAACTCCTTCACCCGTACCCGGTTTGATACGCCCATCGGCGCGTTTTGCTTCACAAAAGAAGATGGGTTTCTACTGGCTACCGGTCAGGGCTTTTTAGCATGGGATGGACTGAAAACTCAGCCGATCTGGAACCCCCTGCCGCCGCGGAGCAATGTGCGCCTCAACGATGGCAAAGTCGACCCCGCCGGGCGGTTCTGGGCTGGCAGTATCGACACTGAGCAGTCCCAGGCCGAATTATATCGTCTGGACCCTGACGGCGCTCAGCACACTCTGCTCAATAATCTCGGCATTGCCAATGGCCTGGATTGGAGCCCTGACCGGAAAACGATGTACTTCACGGATTCCAGCCAGTACACCATCTTCAGTTTTGACTACAACCAGGAGACCGGTGCTATTCGAAATCAGCGCCCCTTCCTTCAACTGCCCCGAACCAGCGCTGAGATCGTCCCCGACGGACTGTGCGTGGATGCAGAGGGCTGCCTGTGGAGCGCACACTGGAATGGCTGGCAGGTTGTTCGTTACAGCCCCGCCGGCGTACCCCTGCTCACCATCAGACTGCCTGCCCAACGGGTGACTTCCTGCTGTTTTGGTGGTGAGCACGGCGACCTCCTGTTTATTACCACTGCCCGTACCGGTCTCACACAATCAGCCCTGGATGAGCAGCCCTATGCTGGTGGTGTATTTGTGGTGCACACTGAAACTACCGGTCAGAACACACATTTCTTTGGATCATAGCACTTAAAAAGGAGGTTTTGAACATGCACATTGGTGTATTAACAGCCCTGTACCAGGATTTGCCCTTTGTAGAAGTCCTCGATAAAGTTAAGGCCATGGGTGTAACCGCAGTTGAGATTGGCACCGGCGCTTTTGCTGCCAGCGCTCATCTTGACCTCGCTTGCTTGTTAACAGAAAAACCAGCCCGAGAGGCTTACCTCGATGAAATTCACCAGCGCGGGATGTTCATCAGCGCCCTTAGCTGCCATGGCAATCCCCTTCACCCTGACCCTGCCATCGCAAATCATGCGGATGATCTCTTCAGAAAAACCGTGCAACTGGCACAATTGATGACCGTGCCGGTAGTGAATACCTTCTCCGGGCTCCCCGCCGGATGTGAGGGCGACCGCATGCCCAATTGGGTCACCTGCCCCTGGCCGCCGGATTTCCTTGAAATCCTCGATTACCAGTGGAACCAGGTCGCCATCCCCTATTGGAAGGATGCAGCAGCCTTTGCCGCCGACCACGGCGTCAAGATCGGCATTGAAATTCATCCGGGTATGTTGATCTACAACGTGGAAACCCTGTTGCGCATGCGTTCAGAAGTTGGGCCAGCCCTGGGCGCCAATCTCGATCCCAGCCACCTGGTCTGGAACGGCGTGGAGCTGGTGGCAGCCATTCGCGCACTTGGCGATGCCATACATCACGTCCATGGGAAAGATTGTTATATCGATCCCCTCAATGTGGCTGTCAACGGCTGCAACGATCACAAACCCTATCATAACATCCCAGATCGCTCCTGGACTTTTCGCACCATCGGCTATGGACACGACTTAAAATTCTGGAAAGACTTCGTCAGCGCGCTGCGATTGGTCGGGTACGATTACGTGATCTCGATTGAACATGAGGATGCCCTGATGTCCAATGACGAAGGCCTGGTTAAAGCAATCACCTTGTTGAAAGAGGCTATTATTTTCGATCCCCCCGGTGCAATGTTCTGGGCATAAGCCAGGTTCATCTCTCTACTCAGCTTACGCCCATCAGGTGGTTGAAAATTAATATGACCAATTGATAGTCAAAAAAATGGGACGAGGGTCAACTACCAGTCGGTATGGAATGAGCCCTCTTTGTCCAGGCGGCGATAAGTGTGTGC
>Ga0172382_10004258_pt1 | contig 22019 bp, 27 predicted proteins | sample Leawel138RmetaG_FD_122245 | JGI IMG/M metagenome (GOLD analysis project Ga0172382, IMG submission 122245) | Leachate microbial communities from a municipal landfill in Southern Ontario, Canada - Leachate well 138R metaG | ecosystem: Engineered > Solid waste > Landfill > Unclassified | place... | reverse complement strand
CCCGCTCAGCCTGCTCTGCCCGCCGACCGGCTGGCGCCGCGAACCGCGCCGGCCGGTACGGAAGGCATCGAGGCCGAGCCCCTGCAGATGTACGTGGGGGAGGTCCGGGTCCTGCAGGTGGGCAGGCTGCGCAGGATCGCGATCGGCAACGGCAAGGTGCTGCAGGCCAGCGCCCTGGATCGCGGCCAGTTGCTCCTCATTCCCGAGGCGCCCGGGCAGAGTGCCGTCCACCTGTGGGCGCGCGACGGCAGCGAACGGCATCTGGCCATCACGGTCGTGCCCGCCGACGCCAGCCGCATGCTGGCCGAGGTCCGGGCCATGCTCGGCAGTGCCCCCGGCCTGTCGCACCGGATCGTCGGCGACAAGGTGGTCATCGAGGGCTCCGACGTCAGTGCCGAGCAGGCGGCACGGATTGCTGAAGTGGCCGGACGCTATCCGCAGCTCGTGAACCTGGTCAGCGCCGTCGGCCGCGAACCGATGATCGAAATGGATGTCCGGATGGTCGAGGTGCGGCGCGAGGCCCTGAAGAATCTCGGCATCCGGTGGTCGGGAAGCGCCCAGGGGCCGAGCTTCGGGATGATCGGCGATCTGCACCGCAGCGCGGCTTTTGGTGCCGGCGGGCTGGCCGCCGAGGCCGGGCTCGAAGTGCGCAGCCGGATTCCACCATTTGCCACGACACTCGGGATCGCGACCTCGATCGGTTCGATGATCAACCTGATGGTGCAGAACGGCGATGCCGTCGTGCTGGCCGAGCCCAGGCTGGCCTGTCGCAGCGGCGGGTCGGCGCGCTTCGTGGCCGGCGGCGAGCTGCCCATTCCGCAGACCAGCGGGTTGGGGGCGGCGCAACTGACCTTCCGAGAGTACGGGGTCAAGTTCGACGTAAGTCCGGTGGCGAGCGAGTCGGGCGTCATCTCCGCCCGGATCGCTGCGGAGATCTCGGCGGTCGACTTCGAGGTCCTGGTGCAGGACGTGCCGGGCCTGTTGAAACGGCGCGCCGAAACCGAGGTCAACCTGCGCGAGAACGAAACCCTGGTGATCGCCGGCCTGATGACTGAGGAAACCTCGCGCTCGATCGACCGGGTGCCGGGGATTGGTGATCTGCCCATCCTCGGCCCGCTGTTCCGGTCGCGCAACTTCCGGGACCGGCGCAGCGATCTGGTGGTGTTCATCACGCCGCGTTTCGTCGGTGCCGACACGCCGGCCAACCTGGCTGCGATTGCGCAAAGCGCCGAACGCCTCGAACGCGCGCGCGAAACCGTCCGGATGGCCGACTGATGCTGACCCTGATCATCGAATCGGATGGCGCTGCGACGCGGACCCTGCGCATCGATCGCTTCCCATGCCGGATCGGTCGGGCGCGCGAGGCCGACGTCGTGCTCGGCGGATGGCGCGTGGCCCGTGTCCACGCTGAACTGCAACGCATCGACCGGGGCTATCGGCTGGTCGATACCGGAACGCTGGCCGGCACCTGGGTCAATGGTGAGCGGATTGCCGAATTCGGCCCGCTGGATGAGCGTGACGAGATCCTGATCGCCGGCCACCGGCTGACCGTTCATCCGGCCGTGGCGTCGGACAACGAGGGCCTGACGGCAGCCGTCGCGAGCGGCGATCCGTCGTCGGGTCGGGGCGCCGGCGCGGTACAGGACGTCGAGGGCGAGGGCCCGGACACCGCCCGGGCGGGCGCCGCAGCTTCGCCATCGGCGGAGGCCGCGATGCACTGGCATCGCATCTTGCATCGGCGCCTGCTGCAAGCGATGGACCTGCATCGCAAGGACATCCGGCAACTGAGCCCCGAGCAGTTGCGGGTCGAGGCACGCAGCCTGCTCGAAGGCCTGGTCACAGTCGAAGAGGCGCTGCCGGCCGGTATCGATCGCGCCGCGCTGGTCGAGCGGGTGCTCGACGAAGCGATCGGACTCGGTCCGCTCGAAACGCTACTGGCCGACGACACGATCAGCGAGATCATGGTCAACGGGGCGCGCGAGATCTTCGTCGAACGCGCGGGCCTGATCGCACGCAGCGATGCGATCTTCTCCGGTGACGAGGCTGTGCGCGCCGCGATCGAGCGCATCGTCGCGCCGCTGGGGCGCCGGATCGACGAGAGCTCGCCGATGGTCGATGCGCGACTGTCGGATGGCTCGCGCGTCAACGCCATCATTCCGCCGCTGGCCCTGCGTGGTCCGGCGCTGACCATTCGGCGCTTCAACCGCAGGCTTTTCGCACCGTCCGACCTGGTCGCGATCGGTTCGCTGTCCCAGCCGATGCTCGACTTCCTGGCGCTGTGCGTGGCGCAGCGCCAGAACATCGTCGTCTCGGGCGGCACCGGCTCGGGGAAGACGACCCTGCTCAATCTGCTCTCCAACCTGATTCCGGCCGGCGAACGGATCATCACGATCGAAGACGCCGCCGAGCTGCGGCTGGCTCATCCCCATCTGGTCGCACTCGAATCGCGACCGGCCAATCTGGAAGGCCGCGGGCAGGTGACGATCCGCGACCTGGTTCGAAACGCCTTGCGGATGCGCCCCGACCGGATCGTGATCGGCGAGTGCCGCGGCGGCGAGGCACTCGACATGCTGCAGGCGATGAACACCGGCCACGACGGTTCGCTGACCACCGTCCACGCCAACAGTGCCCGCGACGTGCTGTCGCGGCTCGAAACGATGGTCCTGATGGCCGGTGTCGAGATGCCGCTGACCGCGATCCGCGAGCAGGTCGCCTCGGCGGTCGACCTGGTCGTTCATCAGGCCCGCCTGCCCGATGGTGCGCGGCGCATCGTCGAGATCGCCGAGCTCACCGGCATGGAGGGAAACCGGATCCTGATGCAGCCGCTGTTTCGCTACCGGCGCACAGGGCAGGGCGGCAACGGGCGGTTCTCAGCCTGCGGCAATGTGCCGCAGTGTCTCGAAACCCTGCGCGAGCGTGGCGTGAGCTTCGATCTGGCGATCTTCGAGGAGCCCGCAGATGCCTGACTACATCTTCGTTGCGGCCTTCGTTTCGGCGCTGGCCGGATTCGCAGCCCTGGTCGGCCTGGCCACCGCGATGGCAAGCCGGCATCGAACGCGCTTCGAGAACACGGTCGACCGCTCGCTGCGCAGCGCCTTCCTGTTCGTCGACCCCGCCTCGCTGCATCGACTGGCACTTCTCGTGGCGACTGCGCTGACGCTGGCCGTCTGGGCGTTGAGTGGCAGTCCGCTGCTGGCGCTCGCAACCGCCTTGGCAGCCGGTGCCTTGCCGGGTTGGCTGATCGCCCGTCTGCGCCAGCGGCGCCTTGCAGATTTTCGTCAGCAGATCCCCGACCTGCTGATGCTGGTGTCGGGTGCTTTGCGCGCCGGCAACGCGCTGGGCCAGGCCCTGGCGGGTGCGGCCGCCGAGATCGCGCCCCCGGCCCGGCAGGAAATCGGCCTGATGCTGCGCGAGCAACGCCTGGGCGCGTCGCTGGCCGAGAGCCTGGGCGGCCTGCAGCGGCGCATGAGGGTCGAGGAGACTGCATTGTTCGCCTCGGCGCTGCAGATCGGGGCCGAGGCCGGCGGCAATGTCGCCAATGCGCTGGAAGCGCTTGCCGAGGCCACCCGGCGCAAGCTCGCGATCGAAGGCAAGATCCGCTCGCTGACAGCGCAAGGGCGCCTGCAGGCCTGGGTGATGACCTTGCTGCCGGCCGCGCTGGCGGGCCTGCTTGCCGCCTTCGACCCGGAGGCGATGCGGCCGCTGGTGGACGATTGGCGGGGCTGGCTGGTTTGCGCCGGCGTGGCCGTCATGCAGCTGGCCGGCTTCCTGATGATCCGGCGCCTCGTCGCCATCGAGATCTGAGTGGCAGTGATGCCGATGCTGTCCTGGTCTGCCCTGTCCGGCGATCCCGCGCTGGCGCTCTGGCTGTCGCTGGCCGCGGCCTTCGTTTCGGCCGCAATGCTGATCGTCGCCGTGCTGCGCGCGTGGCCGGCGCGCAACACGGCCGAGCGCGAGCCCGTCGGGCCGCTGCCGCCGCACTGGCGGCTGGGTTGGCCGCTGGTCCGGGCGCTCGAAGGGCCGGCCGCACTGACCATCGGTGCGCGTCGCCGGATCGCCTTGCAGGCTCGCTTGCAGCAGGCCGGCCTGGAGCGCTGGCTGACGCCGGCACGGCATCGTGCCGGTTGCTGGCTGTCGGCCTCGATCTTTGCCGGGCTGTTTGCCGGCCTGGCGATCCTGGTCCGGCTGGCCTGGACTGTGCCCTCGGCAAGTCTGCCGGACCCCGGCACTGTGGCGCCCCTGGCCGGTGCGCTGTTCGGCGCGCTGCTGCCGGTCTCACGCCTGCGCGACCGCGCGAATGCCCGCCAACGGCTGTTGCTGCGCCAATTGCCGTTCTACCTCGACCTCATCACCTTGTCGGTCGAGGCGGGGCTGAATCTCGGCGCCTCGCTGGCGCAGGCCGTCGATCGCGGCCCGCCCGGGCCGATGCGCGACGAACTGGCGCAACTGCTGCGCGAACTGCGCGCCGGCCGCCCGCGCGACGAAGCACTGCGAGCGCTTGCCGAGCGGGCCCGGTTGTCCGCCGTCTCCAACCTGGTCGCCGCCCTGGCCAGCGCGCAGAAGCAGGGCGCCAATCTCGGGCCGATCCTGCGTGCCCAGGCCGAGCAGCGGCGCACCGAGCGCTTCCTGCGCGCCGAACGGCTGGCGATGGAAGCCCCGGTCAAGATGCTGGTGCCCCTGGTGCTGTTCATCTTCCCGGGAACCTTTGCGGTTCTGTTGTTTCCGGTCGTCAGCCGGCTGTTGCAGCAGGGTCTGCTGTGAAGACGCGCGCATGGCGACTGATCGGACCCGAGGCGCCAGCAGGTCTGGCCCCGGACGACGACATCGGTGTCCTGACGCTGGCAATCGCGTCGGACTTCATCGAGCGGCTGCTGGGTCTGTTCGCCCGCCCACCGCTCGGCGCGGGCGATGGCCTGTGGATCAAGCCTTGCCGGGCCGTGCACAGCTTCGGGATGCGTGCACGGATCGATCTGATTTTCATCGATCGGCACGACCGGATCGTGGCGATCCGGCACGGCTTGCGGCCGTGGCGCGTGGCGATCTGTGTGCATGCGCACTCGGTCGTCGAGTTGCGTGACGGTGAAGCACGACGCCTGCGGATCGTCGTCGGTGCGCGATTGGTTCCGGATCGGTGAGGGTCGGACTGATTGGTATCGCACCGATGGGCGCCGCAATGACTGGAGGCGCACAACAGGGCCACCGGCCCGAGAGGAGAGCACCATGACCGAGAGCAGGAAAACAGCAGACCGACAAACGAAGCCAGAGGGATCGAAAGCGAAGGAGGCCGGATCGCGGCACCCGACCGGGCGCCGGCCAGCCCGCACGGCCGCCGCAGCCGCGGCGGTTGCAGTCGTTTCGATGACTGCCGGATGTGCCGGTATCGATCCCACGACCGGATCGGTTCTCGGCAACGAGAATCCGGGGTCGACGTCGGCTGTGGCCGAACGGCCCGAGACTCCGCAGAAATCCGAAGATTTCCTGGCCAATGAGGTTCCTCGGGCATCGGAGGAGGTCTCTCAGGCACTGCAAGCGGCTGAACAGGCCTATCGGGATCGCCGTTTCGACGAGGCACTCGCCGCATTCCGCCAACTGGCCGAGGACGAACCGGCCAACGCCCATGCCTGGCTGCGGATCGGCAATGTCCTGCACCGTCGGCGCGACTGGTTCGATGCGCTGAGCGCCTACCGCAAGGCGGCGCGGCCGCAGGCCGCAACGGCGATTCGCGAAAAGGCGGTCTACAACATCGCCTTGCTCAATCTCGAACTGGCGCGTCAGGCGATGAAGCGACTCGAGCGCATTCGTGACGAAGCCGGTGCCTCCGGCTTGGCCGAGCGACGCCGCGACGCCAGTGTCGGTGAGGCAGCGATCACCGGACTGTCGACCCAGATCGGAACCGCTTATCGAGACTTGTCGTCGACGCATCCAGCCGAGCGCCCGACCCAGCATCCAGCCGAGCGCGTCACCCAGCACCCCGCCGAGCGCGTCACCCAGCACCCAGCCCAACGCTCGGCCACGCCGCCGGTAACGCGGGCGGCCCGTTCGAGCGGCCCCCGACTGACGCCGGAGAAACCCGTGGTGGTCGAAATCCGGCAGGGCGGGGTCGGGCGGTGACGAGGATTCGCTGCGGCCAGCGCCGGCAGCGCGGGGCCAGCGCGATCGAGTTTGCGATCGCGGCTCCGGTGCTGTTCATGCTCGGCCTCGGTGCACTGCAGTGGGCGCTGGTGTTCCACGCCCGTCAGGCCGTGGAGCATGCGGCGATCGAGGCTGCCCGCGCGGGCAGCCTCGGCCACGCGCTGCCCGAGGCGATCGAAGCCGGACTCGCGCGCGGCCTGCTGCCGTTCTGGGCCAGCCTGCCGGAGGTTCGCGCCGCCGGCGAGCGCCAGTTGGCCGCAGCGGCGGCGCAGCTGCGCGTGGCCCAGGCCCGGACAGCCGGCTGGGTCGTCATACGCCTCGTGTCTCCCACGGTCGAGAGCTTCACCGACTGGGCCGAGCCGGCGCTCGACGGTTTCGGACGACCGATGCCTGGCCAGCAGGAGATCCCGAACGACGGCCTGCAGTTCGCAGGCCAGCGCAGCCCGCGCAGTGCACCAACCGGCGCATCGATGGGCCTGCCGGTGGGTGCCCGCTCGGGCCAGACCCTGCTGGAAGCGAACCTGCTCAAGATCGAGATTGTCTACGGCGTGCCGATGAACGTGCCTCTGGTCGGCCGGCTCGCCGCGCTGGCCGGGCAGGCGGCGATCGGGTGTCTCGCCGCCGAGCGCGGTGGTTGCGCGGTCTGGCAGGCCCCCGACATCACCGGGCGAACCGTTCCACGCTGGCCGGTTTCAGCCTACGCCACCATCCGGATGCAGAGCCCGGCCAGGCAAACGGCCGCAACCCCGACCGATGCCGCGGCGCGCGCAGCGATGCCGGGGCCCTCGGGCACGCCACCGTCGGCCCTTCATGCGGCTGCGGCCACGCCGGCAGATACGAGTTCGCCAGCAGATACGGCCGCGCCGGCAGATACCGCTTCGCCGGTGAATGGCAGCGAAGGTTGGAACCCGGGCGACGGCCTGGCCGTCAGTGGCAGTCCTGGCGGCAGCCCTGCCGGCACCCGCGTCAGCCTGGACGCGGGCCAGGACGGCAGCCGGGAGCGCGCCGCCGACGGCTGGCTCTCGCTGGGCGGCGAGCGCAGCTTCAGTGTCCCGGGCGCCTGCGTCCTGTGACGAATTCCCCCATTCTGGGTGACAGGCCGTGCACCCGGTAACGGGCGAGCAAGGGGCGGTCAGGTACAGTCGCCGTGTTCCGCCACCGATCGCGATCCGAGCCGGTGCGGCCACCGCGCCCGAGACGGGCGCTTTTTCAAGCCACGCCGTACGCGCCATGCAACTGAAGAAAGCCGTTTTCCCGGTGGCCGGGATGGGAACCCGTTTCCTGCCAGCCACCAAGTCGATTCCGAAGGAAATGCTGCCGATCGTCGACCGGCCGATCATCCAGTACGCCGTCGATGAAGCGATCGAGGCGGGTTGCGACACCCTGATCTTCGTGACCGGCCGCTCCAAGCGGGCCGTCGAGGACTACTTCGACCGCAATCCGGAACTGGAGGCTGAACTCGAGGCCAAGGGCAAGACCGAAGCGCTGGCGCTGGTGCGCGACATCATTCCATCGCACGTCAAGGTGCTGTTCGTTCGCCAGCCGGCCCCGCTCGGGCTCGGCCATGCGGTGCTTTGTGCCGCGCCGATGATCGGCCCGGACGAGCATTTCGCGGTGCTGCTGCCCGACGACCTGATCGACGGTCATCCGGAAGGCGTGCTCAAGCAGATGCTGCCGGTTGCCGAAGCCACCGGCGGCAGCGTGGTCGCCATCGAGCAGGTGCCACGCGCCGACGTCAGCAAGTACGGGATCGTCGCGCCGGTCGATGAGCAGGGTGCCCGGATGCAGATCAGCGCGATCGTCGAAAAACCGCCCATGGACGAGGCGCCGTCGACCTATGCCGTGGTTGGCCGCTACATCCTGCATCCGAGCGTCATGAAGACGCTGGTCGACCTGCCGCCCGGTGCCGGTGGCGAAATCCAGCTCACCGACGCCCTGGCCCGGCAGATCGAAACGCCGGGCCTGCATGGCTATCGCTTCGGCGGCAAGCGCTTCGACTGCGGCAGCAAGCAGGGCTTCCTGACGGCGAACATCTATTTCGGGCTGCGCTGATTGCCGGCGGCTCGGCGCCAATCAAGCGCGGCATCGATAAGCTCGCGGGTGTCAGCGCCCGTCCCGGGATTCGCGGACGATGGCGGCTGAATCGGGTGCATCATCCACAGGCTCTGGGAAACGCTGGCGCAGTTCGTCTGCCAGCAATTCCAGTGGCCGGGTGCCCCGGCGCAGGACTGCGTCGGTCTTGGCAGGTTCGACCGCGCCGCCTTCATCGTGATCGTTGGTCATCGAAACCTCCATGTAGTCGCTGACCGGGCAGAACAGTGCCCGGACGCCATAGGCCCCCTGTCAGAGGTCAGTGTGGTGTCTGCGCGGTGGGCATCAGTTCGTACGTCAATAAAATACATTCGATGCCTGCTGCGAAGTGCTCTGGATTCGATCGAAATCGGCATTGAGGCCGACTGGCGGTATGTCGGCCAGTACTTCGGCAAAGCTGCGTCGGAACGTCCGCCTGGCGTGGCGGTTCGCCGAACGGCTACCATCTCCCCCGTGAACCTGCCCCCGTCAGACCGTGCCGAGCCGCGCGCCTCGCAAGCCCGCCTGATCGTCTACTCCAGCCTCTTCCCGAGCGCGGCCGCGCCGCAGGCCGGCATCTTCATCCGCGAGCGCATGTTCCGGGTTGCGAAACATCTGCCGATCGTGATCGTGGCGCCGCAGGCCTGGTCGCCGATCGACTGGCTGATCCGCCTGCTCCGGCCGGGTTTCCGGCCAGTGGCGCCGGCGCACGAGGTGATGGACGGCATCGAGGTTCACCGGCCGCGCTGGCTGTCCCTGCCGGGGGTGGCCAAGCGCTTCGACGGCTGGCTGATGTGGCGCGGCACCGAGCGCTGCGTGCGCCGCATCCATGCCCGCTTCCGGGCCACGGCCATCGACGCGCATTTCCTCTATCCGGACGGCTGGGCGGCGACCCGTATCGCCAGCCGGCTCGGCTTGCCATGCACCATCACCCTGCGTGGCAGCAAGGACGAATGGCTGATCGGCACCGATCGCGAGCCGATGCTGGTGCAGGCCATGCAACGGGCCACCCACCTGATCGCCGTGTCCGCCGCGCTGAAGGCCAACGTGGCGGTCAAGCTGGGCATTGCGCCCGACAAGGTCACCGTGATCGGCAACGGTGTCGATCTCGGCAGGTTCGGTCCGGTGGACAAGGTCGAGGCCCGCGAGCGGCTCGGCCTGCCGGTCGATGCCACCGTGCTGATCGGCGTAGGCAACCTGGTGCCGCTCAAGGGCTTCCAGCGGGTGATTCCGCTGTTGCCGGCGCTGCGCGAGCGGTTTCCGGGCCTGCGCTTCCTGATCGTGGGCGGTGGCGCATCGCAAGGTGACATGCGTGCCGAGCTCGAGACGCTGGCCCGCCAGCAGGGTGTTCACGACATCGTGCAGTTCTGCGGCCGTCAGCCGCACGAGGCACTGAAGTGGTACTACGGTGCAGCCGACCTGTTCGCCCAGGCCACCGAGATGGAAGGCTGGTCGAACGTGTTCCTCGAAGCCATGGCCTGCGGCCTGCCGGTGGTGACCACCCGGGTCGGGGGTAACCCCGAGGTGGTGGCCGACCCAGCGGTTGGCGAGCTGGTCGACTGGTGGGATGCCGACGCCTTTCGCGAGGCCATTGCCCGGGGCCTGAGCCGCCAGTGGGATCGCGAGGCCCTCATGGCCTATGCCCGGGCCAACACCTGGGACAGGCGGGTGGACGAGCTGGTGGAGTTGTTTGATAGTAATGATTGGAGCGAATCGTGATCATTGAAGCCAGCGTAGTCGATTTTCGGCAGAACCTGGGCGAGATGCTCGACAAGGTCCAATACCGCAATGATGCCGTCGTCATCAGCAAGGACGGCAAACCGGTGGCGGCCCTGATCGACGCCGAACTGTTTGCGCGCATCCGGCGGATGCGCGAGCGTTTCGATGCCCTGAGCGCCCGGATTGCCGACGCTTATGCCGAGGTGCCGGTCGAGACGGGGCTTGCAGAAATCGATGCCTTGGTAGCGCAGGAACGCCGGTCACGCTGATGTCCGGCTTGCGCGTCGTGCTCGATACCAATGTGCGGGTTGTTCCTGGCCGATATCGTCGAACCTGTGGGCAGTGATGATGACTGCCTGCGTGATCCAGATGACCAGCCCGTGCTGAAGACTTTGCTGGCCAGCGAGGCGCACTATCTGATTACCGGGGACAAGGATCTGCTGGTGCTTGCGGATCGCTACGCGGTGATCACGCCAGCAGCGTTCTGGGCCCGGCACGGTGGATAGTGCCGCGCGCATGCTCACGCCCAGCGCCGTCGACCTGGCGATGGCGCAGCGGCGCGTCGGTCGCCATGCACGTATCCTCAACGAATTCGGGTACTACACCGCCGGGCAACTGGCCGACGCCAGCGACCCGCAGGCTGTCGTCGAAGCGGCCCGCAGCGATGCCCAAGGGAGTGCGGCTTGAGTTGTCGCGCTCTGGTTCCGCCACTGGATCCGCTGTTCGATGCTGGCACGGAATTGAAGGCCGTGCCGCGCATGGCTTTCACTCGAGCGTGACGAAGCCCCGGCCGGCGGGCGGCCCCGCGCCGGGTCCGGCGTCCCACGCCAGCCCATGCGGATCGAAACCAGCCTCGAGGGTCGGCTTCACGATCGCGAAGTAAGGCGAGACGTCGAAGTCGCACGGTGCGAACAGGCAGGAGTTGCGGATGTGCAGCAACTCGCTGCGGCTGTGCTGGCCCGAGCGGTCCAGGCTGTCATGGACCGTGATCTCGGGCAGGATCGGGTAGTGCACGGCTTGAAAGGCCTGCGCGATCAGTGTCGAACAGATTGCCCGGGTCGGGTCACCGCTGCCGAAGGCGAGCATGCGGCGGCGCCTGTGCATCGGAATCGGCGGCGTGTGCAGCAGGTAGCGCGCCAGATCGAACAGATTCTTCAGGTCGTAGCGCTGCCCGATCCGCCCGACTGAATACGCGATCAGACGCTCCGTTTCCGGCGCGGCCAGCCCCACCGGCCGGCAGATGCGAGTGTGCATGTGCATATAGGCGTCGAGCGGCACCGCGCGCACGCCCTCGCGCAGGTCGGCTTCGATCAGGGTCGGACCCGTGAGTCCGGTCGTCGCGCCCGGCAGCCCCTGATTGCCGACATACAGGGCCGCGTGCGACCAGTTCGACTGCGTGAGAACCTTGATCGCCATGCTCAACCGCGATCTGCCTTCGACCAGCAGCACGTCTCCCGGGCGCAGCGCGGCGGCAAGCAACTCGGGCGCAACCGTTGCCACCCGCTCGCCGTGCGGCCTGGGCGCCAGCAGGTGAGCGGCGATGCGGTCACCGAGTGCTTCCAGCCAACGATTCATCGGGGCTGCTCGGACAGATCGACGATTTCCGGATCGAAGGTCACTTCAAGTCTGCGCCGCCTTGTGAATGGCCACACGCAGTCCGGGCATGATAACGCCGTGCGTCGCGCTGGTCGGCGCGTCGAGAGCGAAGGATTGACACCGGGGCGAGCATGAATCGGTCACCCAAACAACTGCTGACCCAGGTCAGCGTCGCCCATCTGGTCAGCCACCTGCACATCATGACGGTGCCCGCGCTGCTGCCGCTGCTGCCCGACAGCATGCAGGTGGGCTTCGTCGAACTGGGCATTGCCATCGGCCTGTTCAACATCGTCTCGGCGCTGGTGCAGGCACCGCTCGGTTTTCTGGTCGACCGGCTGGGCGCACGGCGAATGTTGATGGCCGGGCTTTTGCTGGGCGCGGCCAGCTTCGCTCTGGTGGCGGTATTCCCCACCTACCCGTTCCTGTGCGCGGCCATGGTCCTGGCGGGCCTGGCCAACGGCGTCTATCATCCGGCCGATTATTCGCTGTTGTCGCGCGGCATGCCCGCCGGCAACATCGGCCGGGCGTTCTCGATCCACACTTTCGCGGGGTTCCTGGGCAGTGCCCTGGCGCCGCCGATCATGGTCGGCGCCGCGCTGCTCCTGGCGCCCCGCTGGGCGTTCGCCCTCGCAGCGCTGGCCGGACTGGCGGCATGGGCCGTACTCGCCGCCGGTTCGCCGTTGCCGACCAGGCAAGCGGATCTGCCCGCCACGCCGGCCGCCGAACCGCGCAAGGCCAGGGCTCGCCCGGTCGGTACATCGGTGGTCACACTCGCGGTCCTGACCCTGCTGTACGTCCTGCTCAGCCTGAGTACAGGCGCCATCGAGAAATTTTCGGTCGCGGCACTGGTCCAGGGCTTCGACGTCTCGCTGGCAGCGGCCAACTTCGCACTGACGGTCTTCCTGTTCGCCAGCGCCTTCGGCGTGCTGGCCGGCGGCGTGCTGGCGGATCGCACCACCCGGCATGGCTACGTGGCGGCCGCGGCCTTTGTGCTGGCAGCCGTCATCATCGTGCTGGTGATCAAGGTGCCCCTGCCACCGGCAGCCCTCGCCGTGGCCCTGGGGGCAACGGGTTTCCTGGCCGGCATGGTAGCGCCTTCACGCGACATGCTGGTGCGTGCGGCCGCTCCGCCAGGCGCCGAAGGCCGCGTCTTCGGCATCGTCTCCACCGGCTTCAACGTCGGCGGTGTCCTCGGTCCGATCCTGTTCGGCTATCTGCTGGATCGCGGCCTGGCCAGCGGGGTGCTGTGGGCGGCCGTTGGCTTCATGGTGGCGACGACGGTCGTTGTGTTGTTCCAGGAGCGGATGCCGTCACCCAGCTCAGGACGCAGGCGATAACCGGACGGGTCGAGCCCGCCAAGACGGCGAGCTCACATCCGAGAAGCAGCGGTGGAACGAGTGGGCCAGAGCCAAGGCCGACTGGCTCGATCCGCTTGTGCGGCGCAGCGATCCGATCCTCGCCGCCCCGGAGCCATAAGCGCCGAGCCTCTGACATTACTGAGCACGCGCTGCCCAGCGCCGCTGCATCATGACGCCGATCACAACAAGTCACCTACACGAGGTCTGAAAAACTTTGGAACGGCATTGAGTAGCGATTTTCGGCGAGAACGGTCTTGAATCCGTCAGCCTCGGCAACCGAGATGCGTCCTTGACGGATTGCCTCAAGTAGAAGCCCCTCGGTTCGCACGATGCGCTCCTCGCCGATCAGTTCCACGGTCCGACGTCGACAGCGCTTCTTCTCGTCCGAAGCAATGTGACATCCCCTCGTGGCGGCGAGAGCGAGGCAGGCCGCTTCACCCCTCCCCATCACGTCGCGCAATTCGGCGAACAGTTGGAGCGATTCCATCGTGTCGACAACCACCTGTTCGAGATAACCCCCTGCCAGCGCTCCAACGAGGGCTTCCCGCTGGTCTGGCTCGGTGATCTCGTTCGCCACTTCCGTGGGCACAAGGAAATGATAGCCGTTCAGCTGGCCGAGAAGCGGCAACTGACCAATCCGAATCAGATTGATGAGCACGTTCGCGTCGGTGACGACGACTGTCTCGGCGTTTGTAGCCATCAAATGCGCTCGCGCCGCGGTGCGTCAATCCAGCTTCGCCGAAGCGAGCGCAGCCCCGAGTTCGTTCCGACCCAGGTGAACCATCGCCGCGAGCTCAGCAAGCTTGCTGCGCGTGATCTCCTCGCGGCGATAGGCTTCCAGGGCGAGCGCGAGGAAGCGTCGACGGAAGTCCTCTCGCGACGTGTCTTCCTTCGGCACTTCGGGTGCCGAGAGGAAAGTTGCGATCGCCTGACCTGCTCCACTGTCTTCGTCGGCCTTGAGGCGTTTGAACTCGCGCTCGTCGATCAGCCGCAGGTTCTTCATGCGATACAACGCCGAGATTCGGCTCGCCCCGAAGTGGTGAGCGAGCAAGGCTACGTCGTAGAGTTGAATGTCCTGAGATCCGGGTGCAGCACGTTGCTCGACCTGCACCGCCTCGGCTTCATCGAACACGGCGATCTGTGCGCGGCTTGCGCCGCCCTTACCGAACGCAACGACAAACTGCTCCACACCCTCCGCCGGCATGAGGAAGTCCGCGGCGAAGGCATTCGCCCGGACCTCCAGAAGATCCGATCGGTTCTCTGCGCGGCTGATGGCGCCGGCTCGACCTCGATCCAAGAGAACGTGGCCGTACTCATGGGCAAGGGAGAAGCGTTGTCGAACGGCCGCGTGCTTCGCGTTTATGACCACGAACACGCCGATCGTGCTGTCGACGAGCGTCAGCCCCGAGATGTTCTCGGGGAGCGCGACAGCGCCGGTACGCACTCCCTGCGCCTCGAGAAAATCGCTCAAGTCACCGATCGGCGCTGCGCCGAGCCCCAGCCTCTGCCGCTCTTCGGCCGCCACCTTCTGCCCCTGCTGGATGGCATCCCAGCGCGATCTGGGGACCGGGAGTTCGTACGACGCGGTGAGGAGTTGAACCCGGTCGATACCTAGCAGGCGCTCGAGATTGGTTAGTTCGTGGCCGAGCGCCATGCTGTCCTGCAACGCCTTCAGCAGGTCAGCCTGCTCTGCGAGTTCAGCGTCAGAACGAAAAAGCGCGGCGAGGGCGTCCCGCTCCACAAAGGACTCAGCGAAGAAGGATTTGATGTCGCGGCCCACGGCGTGAGCAATTCTGTCCAGCTCCAGGCTGGAAACCGACCGCGACCCGGCCTCGATCTGGCCCACCGCAACGCGATTCAGGTCGGCGAACTCGCCCAGTTGTTCCTGCGTAAGACCGCAAGTCTCCCGGGCGGACCGTATCCGCCGCCCTAGTTCCTCTCGGGTCAGTCCCATGCGCACCCCCACTTGCTTTGCCTTATGATAGATTTTCTTACTTTTATTGTCAAAAAATGCATTATTGAGAACAATATTATGACATTAAGACGGCAGCCTGGCAGCCTCCCAGTGCCACCGTTGGGCAGAGGCCCTCGCCGCAGGAGCCGTCCTGCGTTCCGCCGAAGTTGAGTGCGGCGCGGTGGCTGCCTGGCTACTGGCGGGCAGGGGCCCAGCCGCACTGCCGACAAGACTGCTCGAAGTGATCGAAACGGGGCCCGTCGGCACCACTGCCAGTCCTTTCACCGCGCGGTCTCGCTGATGGGGCGATGAGCGTTTTGGAGCACGGATAAAAGCCCGCCACCGGCGCACGGCGCTGACCCAGCGGGGCGTGGCTGACGAATCGCCCGATCAGACGCACCAGGTGCTGGCGCGAGTACCCGCTGGTGTGCTGCAGATAGCCGCGATGATCGAAGGGCCCACGACATGACCGCGAATATCGTGTTCTTCAACAACAAGGGCGGCGTCGGCAAGACTTCGCTGGTCTACCACTGCGCCTGGATGTTCGCCGAACAGGGATTGCGGGTCCTGGCGGTCGACCTGGACCCGCAGTCCAACCTTTCGATCATGGCGCTGGACGAAGAAAGGCTGGCCATGGAGGCGCGCAAGCCGATGTTCGGCCTGACCAGCGCTGACGGAGCCATCGGCGCACACCAGACCAATGTGCGGCAGTGCCACGACGATTTCGCATCCCTGGTCCAGTCGATCGCCGCTCGCGCGGGCGTCACGTCGGAGGCAATGCGTCCGCCGTTCTGATCAGTCGCTGGATCGTTCTTCAAGGAAATTTTCTGTCGGCCTGGCCGCCGGTGTAGCGGATCTTGTCGCGCTTGCCGAGCTTGAGGGCGCGACGCACGGTTTCCGGCACCGTGGTCTGGTAGAGCGATCGGTCAGCGTGGATTCGACGTTGAGGGTGGCGGGCACGGCGCTCCGGGGTAATGGCTGGCTGGCGTGATTCGTTTGGTTCACATATTTCATTTTCTGCATTTGCAGGTTATTATCCAGCTTGAAACCCTCCCGTTTGGCCAGGAGCAACCAATGACCGCCGTAGAAAGAGTCCGCCAGGTACTGCCTCCCCAGATGTCAGCTCAAGAGGTCGAAATGGCGCGCGCAGCGCAGCGTTGCATCATGGAAGCGCTTGACCACTCGCGCGCCGCGGCGATCACGCTGACCACCGCCGACGGTAGCCACCCGACGGTCGAACTGCCGCCTGGAGCGCTGAAGCTCATCGGCCAGCTGCTCGGTGCGATGAGCGAAGGCCGTCCGATCGCCTTGATGCCATCCAGGCAGGAGTTCAGCACCGTTGAGGCGGCGAACTTCCTGAATGTCTCGCGGCCGTTTGTGATCAAGGAGATCGAAGAAGGTCGCCTGCCGCACCGCAAGGTGGGCACGCATCGCCGCGTCGCCTTCGACGACCTGATGACATACGCACGCGAAATGCGCAAACGTCAGGAAGGTGCGCTCGAACGCATGGCCGAGAACGCCCGCGAACTAGGGCTGGACTACTGACTAGGGCTGGACTACTGATATGGCGGGACACGCACGTTATACAGCGCTACTGGATGCGTGCGTACTCCATCCGATGGCCACTGCCGATGCTCTGATGAGTCTGGCCAGCGCCGGTCTGTATGCCGCCAAGTGGTCGCGAACGATCGAATCCGAATGGATCGCATCGATCGAAGCGCGGCGACCCGATCTGAAAGGACGCCTCGATTATCGACGCGACCAGATGCGGCAGGCGGTGCCGGATTGGGAAGTCGAGGAGCATGCTTGGCAGTCCTTGGCTGGTGGTCTGAAGTTGCCTGATCCCGACGATGTTCATGTGCTGGCCGCCGCCTTGGCGGGGCATGCGGACTGCCTCGTCACCGCGAACTTGCATGACTTCCCGATCGACGTGGTCGGACCGTTTGGCATCGAAATCATTCATCCCGACCAGTTCATCGTCGTGCAGTGGGATCTCGATCAACTCGTCGCGGTGGCCGCCTTCAAGCGCATGCGCGCGCGATGGCAAAGGCCGGAGGCGACAGCAGAAGACTTCGCGGCTGCGCTCGAACGCGCGGGCTTGCCCGCTACTGCACAACGCCTGCGCGAAGCTGCGGAGCTGATCTAGGCATGGTCCGGATAGCGATGATCAGCCTGATGCCCATGGCCATGGAGGCGCGCAAGCCGATGTTCGGCCTGACCGGCGCTGACGGAGCCATCGGCGCACACCAGACCAATGTGCGGCAGTGCCACGACGATTTCGCATCCCTGGTCCAGTCGATCGCCGCGCGCGCGGGCGTCACGTCGGAGGCAATGCGTCCGCCGTTCTGATCAGTCGCTGGATCGTTCTTCAAGGAAATCTCCTGTCGGCCTGGCCGCCGGTTTGTATGCGTCCGACCCAACAAGCGGACCGGCATCGGCGGCGCGCCGGAGGTTCACGGGGCGTTCATGACCAGGGTTGCTACCAGGATCTTGCCAGCGAGATGAGAGGGCGCCTCTGAGGTACCTGAAGAGCGCGAAGGCGCGTCTGCATTGAGTTACGCGTCGATTCGCAAGGTTCAACTGCCGGGCTTGGGATTAACTGAAGTAGTCTGGACAGGCAAGTCGTGCCGAGATCAACTCATTGTTGCTGGAAAAGTTGAGCGAGGCCCTCGATGCTCTGGCGCAAGGCCAGAGCGGCCTGTGGCGAGAATTGCTCAATGTAGCCTTGGATGTCCACCAGGTCGATCTGCGCCTCGTCTGACCACTCAACCGGCAGCACGCTGTTTCCTGCGTTCCTCCAGCAGGCGATCGACACGGGCCATTGCCTCGTCGTGGGGCAGGCGCGGTTTCTGGCTGTCGATGGATTCCTGTACCTTGGCACGGAACCATTGGTCGTAGCTGGCCGCCTGTTCCTCGGTGTCGAACTCGGATACGCGGGGGTCTAGTGCTGTGCTCATGCAAGGTCTCCTTGGCTCAAGACGTGTGCCTAGCGTACTCCGATTTTGCCTTGCAGGGCCTCGGAGCCTGCAGCGCGAGTCAGCACCACCTCGCCGCCGGGACGGAGGGTGTAGCGGATCTTGTCGTGCTTGCTTGGCCAGGAGCAACCGATGACCGCCGTAGAAACTGCCGCCTGGAGCACTGAAGCTCATCGGCCAGCTGCTCGGTGCGATGAGCGAAGGCCGTCCGATCGCCTTGATGCCATCCAGGCAGGAGTTCAGCACCGTTGAGGCGGCGAACTTCCTGAATGTCTCGCGGCCATTTGTGATCAAGGAGATCGAAGAAGGTCGCCTGCCGCACCGCAAGGTGGGCACGCATCGCCGCATTGCCTTCGACGACCTGATGACATACGCACGCGAAATGCGCAAACGTCAGGAAGGTGCGCTCGAGCGCATGGCCGAGAACGCCCGCGAACTAGGGCTGGACTACTGATATAGCGGGGCACGCATGGCCACGCGACCATCGCGCAGGGCATCGTCTTCGGCCAGCTCGGCCTCCAGGTCTGCGAGTTGGCTGCGCAGCCCATCACGCATCGCCTTGGTCGCCTTCGGGTGCAGACCGTCTGCATCCGGCGCTGCCAGGGTTTGCCGGAACCGCTCGGCCTGAGCTTGCGTGTTGAGATACTGTCGTTGGTTGGTAATCATGGCAAACCCTTCAGGTCAAGCAAGCCGTCCAACGACCGGTCACGATGCGCCGAAATACCCATCAGGCTGATCCGTTCGAGCGAAGGGTCAGGCCGTACTCTTGGCGCTCGCAGGCGCAGCGTGCAGTTGAAGTCCTAGAGCCGAGACTACCTTCATGATAGTTGCGAACTCCGGATTGCCTTCCGGCGAGAGTGCCTTGTACAGGCTCTCTCTTCCAAGGCCGGCCTCACGCGCTACTTGAGTCATTCCCTTGGCTCGTGCGATATCGCCAAGCGCAGCCGCGATAAGCGCAGGGTCGTTCTCTTCGAGCGCTGCCTCCAGATAGGCAGCCATATCTGCCTCAGTCTCGAGGTGTTCTGCCGGATCCCAGGTAGTGGTGCGGGTTTTGGCCATGACTTGCTCCTACAGGTTCCTTGCCAACGTCTTGGCTTCTCGAATGTCGCGGTCTTGTGAGGACTTGTCGCCGCCAGCGAGCAAAAGGATGAACTCGTTCCCCTTCTGGAGGTAGTACACACGATAGCCAGGACCGTAATCGATGCGAAGCTCCGATATGCCTTCACCGATGGGTTTGACGTCTCCTGGATTTCCCAGTGACAGGCGACGGATGCGAATGTCGATGCGCACCTTGGCTTGGCGATCACGCAGGCCGGCAAACCAATCGAAATAGTGAACTGTCTGACGGACTTCGACCATGAACTTTAATGTATCACATAGGATACGGTGCGTCGCGCCTGTGTCTGTCGTGTGTATGGCCCCCTACGGTGCCATCGGCCCGATGTAGCGCGTGGCGGTGCAGTCAGTCCGACTCGACCGGCTTCCATCGGCTTCGGCATCGGATTAATCCGTTCAGAATCGATCATCGGGTTGCGGTGGAGCGTGGAAAGCAGCGATCGGGCGCCTCTCGCGCTGCGCTCAGGCCGCCTGCAGCAGGAACTCGACCTTGACTGCTTCGAACGGAAACACGATCCCGCCGCCGTCGGCCCGGTCAAGCACGCCGACGCTCAGCAGCGCCGTGACGTCACTGTGAACCGCTTTTACATCGCGATTCACTCGTCTGGCGGCTTCCCGAATCGAGAGGGGCCCTGCTCCGCACAGGGCCTTGAGCAGTTCCCACCGTTTGGCGGTCAGCACCTTCCACAGAAGTTCGGGCGACGCGAAACTGATGCGAGCCGACTTGTCGGCCTTGCCGCTCTCCCAGGAGCGAACGAAGTCAGCCATCGAGTCATTCGGATCGCGAACATCCAGAGTTACGGTTCTCACGGTTCCACCTCGCAATATCGCGTTGAAAATCGGCTATGAGCGTCTCGGGTGTAGTGAACTGGTAGTTGCTCTCGGTTCCACCGCAGTGGCGGTGATCACCTTTTCCCACCTCGTTGTCGTAGCGGAGCACGCATGTGCCATCCACCACATATGCCAACCGATACTTCAGGTTGTGCGTTGAACCTGAAACGGGTGTGGGTACCTTCCAGAGGACGAGTTCAGCGAAGGCATTCTCTGCGTAGACGATTCGTGTCCGAGCCAGCCGTATAGCCTTCATGTTGGCCATGATGACAACATCTACGAGTGTTGTCAATAACAACAACATGCGCTGTGGAGACGCTCGATGTTTGAGCTGAGCGTAACAACCTGAATCCAAAGTGTGACGAGTTGGCTATTCAGCCCCGGGTCCTTTGACTACCATCGAACGTCCATGATCCCTGGCCTCCGGCTGCGCCGATGACTTCCAGGCTGCTGCTGCTCGTTCACCGTATCCCGTTTCCCCCGAACAAGGGCGACAAGATCCGCTCGTATCACCTGCTGCGCCATCTGGCGGCGCGCCACGAGGTGTACCTGGGGGCGTTCGTCGACGACCCGCAGGACTGGCAATACGAGGCCGATCTGGCCCGCCTGTGCAAGCAGGTCAAGCTGGTCGGGCTGGATCCGGGCAAGCGCAAGCTGGCCAGCCTCTCGGGCCTGCTCACCGGTCACGCGCTGTCGGTGCCGTACTACCGCAATGCCGAACTGCAGCGCTGGGTCGACGACACGATCGCCTCGCAGGGCATCGACAAGGCGGTGGTCTTCTCGTCCACCATGGCGCAGTTCGTGTCGGGTCCCGGCTACGCCGGCCTGTGTCGTATCGCGGACCTGTGCGATGTGGACTCGGACAAGTGGCGCCAGTATGCCGAGGGCAAGCGGATGCCGATGAGCTGGGTCTACGCACGTGAGGCGCGCACGCTGCTGGCCTATGAGCGCAAGGTGGCTCGCGAGTTCGACGCCACGCTCTTCGTCACGCAGGCCGAGTCCGATCTTTTCAAGCGCCTTGCGCCTGAGTCGGCTGCCAAGGTGGGCCACTTCGACAATGGCGTGGACACCGGCTACTTCGATCCGGATCAGGGCTTCGAGTCGCCGTATGCGCCCGTGCAGAGCGCATCAGGTGCCGCCGCGCCAGTCGCCGTCTTCACCGGCGCCATGGACTACTGGGCCAATGTCGACGCGGTGAAGTGGTTCGCCGACGAGGTCTGGCCCGAGGTGAGCGCCGCCGCGCCCGCCGCCCGCTTCTTCATCGTGGGCAGCAAGCCTGGTCCGGAGGTCAAGGCGCTCGAAGCGATCCCCGGCATCCACGTTACGGGCCGCGTGCCCGATGTGCGGCCGTACCTGTCCCATGCCGACGTGGCCGTTGCGCCGCTGCGTATCGCACGCGGCACGCAGAACAAGGTGCTCGAGGCGCTGGCCATGGCCCGTCCCGTGGTCTGCACGCCGGCTGCGGCGGCGGGCCTGAACGTGCCGGCGGGCGAGGCCTTTCGCATCGAGGAAGATCCGGCAAACTATGCCAAGGCGGTGCTCGCGCTGTTCGGCCACGGCCCGCACCGGGAAGGTCGCGAGCAGGTGATCCGCGGGTACAGTTGGGACGCAAACCTGGCCACCGTCGACGCACTGCTGGCCGCCCAGTCTGGCGCATTCGCTGCCTGAGCCGTACGAACCATCGCCGATGAAGATCCTCCACGTCTTCGACCACTCGATCCCGCTGCACAGCGGCTACACCTTCCGCTCACGCGCGATCGTGAACACCCAGCGCGAGCTGGGCTGGCAGACTGCGCATGTCACCTCGGCCAAGCACGCGGTGGGTGCGGTGCCCGGTGCCGCGGCGACGGGCGATGCAGCCGGTGCCGGATCGGCGGGCGGCATGAACGCGGGCTCGATTGCCCCGCTGCAGGAGTCCGTCGACGGGCTCGTCTTCCACCGTACCCAGCCCGGCGCGCTGGCGAAGCTCCCGATCCTGAACCAGTGGGACGTGGTTCGCACGCTGGCCCCGCGCATCGCCCAGGTGGCGCAGGCCGAGCGCCCCGACGTCCTCCATGCGCACTCGCCCTGCCTGAACGGGCTGGCCGCGCTGAAGGCCGGCCGCGCGCTGGGAATTCCGGTGGTCTACGAGGTGCGCGCCTTCTGGGAAGACGCCGCGGTGGATCACGGCACCGCCACCGAGAACGGGTTGCGCTACCGGCTCACCCGTGCGCTCGAAACCCATGTGCTGAAGGGCGTCGACCAGATCACCTGCATCTGCGAGGGGCT
>Ga0172382_10004254_pt1 | contig 22039 bp, 22 predicted proteins | sample Leawel138RmetaG_FD_122245 | JGI IMG/M metagenome (GOLD analysis project Ga0172382, IMG submission 122245) | Leachate microbial communities from a municipal landfill in Southern Ontario, Canada - Leachate well 138R metaG | ecosystem: Engineered > Solid waste > Landfill > Unclassified | place... | reverse complement strand
GATCGCCATCGCCCGGAAGATCCTTACCATCGCCAATGCCATCCTGCGCGATGGCCAGCCCTTCAGGCCCGCATGATCTCCACAGTTGCCCCGGGCGGCCGCTATTGCGACGTTGCGGCACGTTCTGAGCGAGGGGTATCCGGCACCATAAACTGCTAGACCACAGAGGTTGCAGCGGCCCCCCGTCACGCCAGAGGCGTGCCTTCGGCACGACGGTCGGCCGCTGCCCTCTGTTGCGCAACGGATTGGCCTCGGGCGGCCATGCCGACCAACAGGCAAGCCAGGCGCCGCGATTTCGAGCCGAAAACCTGTCAGCTTTTTCCGAAATCGCTTTCGGTGGCGAAGAACTCCAGCGTCAGCGCCACCCCCGCCAGATCGCCCGACCCCGGCCGCAGGCGCCGTGCCGCGCCGACCAGCGGCCGCAGCCATGCCAGCCGTCGCATCCGGCGGGTGGCCGCCTGCCAGACCCCCTCCGGCGCATGGGCGCGGTAGGTGGCGATGGCGGCGTCGAATTCGGGCGGGCGTTCCCCGGTGGTGGTGGCCAGGATCGAATGGGCGAAGATCGCCGCGTCGAGGGCGAAGCCCGTGGTGGTGTTGCGCCGCTCGGCGTAGCGTTCGAGGTCGATGAACACCGCCCGCCTGCCGTCCCAGCAGACATCCTTGATCGAGGGGCGGCCATGGCGGAACCCGGCCCGGTGGAACCCGGCCAGCGCCTTGCCTGCCTGTTCGAAGGCGGCGATCCGGGCCGGGCCTGCCTGTGCCGGGTCGCGCAGCAGGCTGCGGAGCGTGTTGCCCAGATGCGGCGTGGCGAACCAGTCCGGCCCCTCGGCAAGGATCGGCGCCACCGGCAGCCCGGCGGCCCCGAGTTGCCGCAGCCCCTCGCGGTCGGCGGTGAAGGCCCGCGCCCCGTCGCCCTTCTGTATCCGCCAGCGCAGCGACAGCCGCTCGGCCTGCTTGAGCCAGACCGCGCGCCCCCCGGCACGCACCGCCCGCACCCGCTGCGGCGGTTCGGCCAATGCCTCGGCCAGGGCGCGGCCGAGCGGGTCGGCGGGCGCCAGCGGAGCTGCCGCGATTATGTCACCGGCCTGTTTCACACCCGTCATATGGCGCGGATGGGCGGTAAAATCCAGTCGGCCGGGGCGGTGCGCTGAAGCGCACCCTAACATCCGCGCGCGTAGGGTGCGCTTCAGCGCACCGCCCCGGCTGCCCCCCGTCGCCACGGTCTTTTCGCCGCGGCGGGCTTCCATCCCGGCAGGGGCTGTATTAGCTGGAAGGCAGGACCAGCCGCGGGGATGCCGATGTCGTTCTTCAGGAAGCTCAAGGAACGGATGTTCAAGTCCTCGGCACGGCTGGGGGCGGAACTCGACGATCTGGTGGCCGAAGGGGGGGAGGCGGAAGCCCCGCCTGCGCCGGAAGCGCCCGCCCCCGCGCCCGCCCCTGTGCCGGAAGCCCCCGCCCCGACCGGACCCGCCCCGCGCCCCGGCCTCATCGCCCGTCTCGCTGGCCGGGGGGACGAGCCGCGCCGGGTGCTGGACGACGCCATGCTGGAAAGCCTGGAGGAGTTGCTGATCCGCTCCGACATGGGGGTGGAGACCGCGGTGCGGGTGACGGCGAACATCGCCGAGGGCAGGTTCGGGCGGCGGGTCTCGGCGGGCGAGATCCGCGCCGCGCTGGCCGCCGAGATCGCCCGGATCATGGAGCCGGTGGCACGGCCCTTGCCGCTTTATCCGTCGCGGCCGCAGGTGGTGCTGGTGGTGGGGGTGAACGGTTCGGGCAAGACCACGACCATCGGCAAGCTCGCCAGCCAGTTCCGCGCGGCGGGCAAGTCGGTGGTGATCGCCGCGGGCGATACCTTCCGGGCGGCGGCGGTGGAGCAGTTGCAGGTCTGGGGCGAACGGGCGGGCGTGCCGGTGATGACCGCCCCCGAGGGTTCGGACCCCGCCAGCCTCGCCTTCGACGCGCTGACGAGGGCGCAGGCCGAGGGGGCGGACCTGCTGATGATCGATACCGCCGGGCGCTTGCAGAACCGTGCCGACCTGATGGAGGAACTGGCGAAGATCGTCCGCGTGTTGCGCAAGAAAGACCCCGAGGCGCCGCACAGCACACTGCTGGTGCTGGATGCCACCACCGGGCAGAACGCGCTCGCGCAGGTCGAGATCTTCCGCAGGATCGCCGATGTGACCGGCCTTGTGATGACCAAGCTCGACGGCACGGCCAAGGGCGGGGTGCTGGTGGCCCTGGCCGACCGTTTCGGCCTGCCGATCCACGCGATCGGCGTCGGCGAGCAGATCGACGACCTCGCCCCCTTCGACCCCGAGGACTTCGCCCGCGCGCTGGTCGGGGACGCGGAATGATCCCCGTCACCGGGCCTGCCGCCGGGCCTGCCCCGGCATGACCGAATGGCTTGCGGGCATCGAGGGCACCGAGGCCGGGCGGCAGGCGGCGCTGTGGCTGGCGCTCGCGGCCGCCGTGGCCCATGCGGTGTTCGGGGCGATGCAGAAGGGCCGGTTCGACCCCTGGGTGTCGCGCGGCGCGATCGACATCAGCTACGGGCTGATGGCGCTGCCCTTCGCGCTGTTCGTGGTGCCCTGGCCCGAGCCGCATATGTGGCCGATCTTCGCCGGGGCCTTCATCATCCACACCGCCTACAAGGTGTTGCAGGCGATGACCTATGCGCGCGGCGCCTATACAGTGGTCTATCCGGTGATCCGGGGCTGCGGGCCGCTGTTCACGGTGGTCGGCGCCGGGCTGGTGTTCGGCGAAAGCTTTGCGCCGGGCCAGTGGGCCGGGCTGGCGGTGCTGCTGGCGGGGATCTTCGGGCTGGCGGTCTACAACCTGATCCACGTCATGCTGGGGCGCGAGACGCTGCTCCCTGCGCTGGGGCTTGCGGTGGTGACAGGGGGCGTGGTCGCGGCCTATACCACCTATGATGCTTGGGGCATCCGCGCGACCGCCGATCCGTTCACCTTTCTGGCGTGGTTCTTCGTGATCGACGGGGTGGCGATGCCGTTGATGGTGCGGCGGCGGCTGGTGGCCTTGCCCGCGTCGGATCTGCTGCCGCTCATGCGGCTCGGGGTGCTGGGCGGGCTGGTGGCGCTGTTCAGCTTCGGGGCGATCCTGCTGGCGACGCGGATCGGCAATGTGGGCGAGGCGGCGGTGCTGCGCGAGACTTCGGTGGTGTTCGCCGCGGCGATCGGCTGGCTGATGCTGGGCGAGCGCACCGGGCCGCGGCGGATCGCGCTGATGACGATGATCGCGGCCGGGGCGGCGATGGTGAAACTGACGGGATAGGAAGGGAAGGCAGAGGCAGCATGGCGGAACGGCAGGTCAAACCCTGGGTGAAAATGGCGCTGGAACTGGGGCCGGTGGCGGCGTTCTTCGTCGCCTACCTGCGGCTGAAGGACGAGGTGTTCACCATCGGCGGCACCGAATACGGCGGTTTCATCGTGGTGACGGCGGCGTTCATCCCGCTGCTGCTGGTCTGCACCGGGATCCTCTGGCGGCTGTCCGGCACGCTCAGCCGGATGCAGGTGGCGACGGCGGTCCTTGTCGTCGTGTTCGGCGGGCTTTCGGTCTGGCTGAACGACGAGCGGTTCTTCAAGATGAAGCCGACGATCATCTACCTGCTGTTCGGCGGGCTGCTGGGCATCGGGCTGTTGCGCGGCGAGTCCTGGCTGCGGGCGGTGCTCGATGGCGCGCTGCCGCTGCGCCCCGAGGGCTGGATGATCCTGACCCGGCGCATGACCGCGTTCTTCGTGGCGCTGGCCATTGCGAACGAGGCGGTCTGGCGGCTGATGTCCACCGACGCCTGGGTGAATTTCAAGACCTTCGGGCTGACGCTGGCCATGTTCGCCTTCTTCATGGCGCAGGGCAGGCTGTTGCAGGAATACGGGTCGGGCGGCGACAAGGAGGGGTGAGGCGGCGGGGGTGGCCGGGGGGGTGCGGTGCGCTGAAGCGCACCCTACAGCGCACCCTGCGGGCACGGCCCCCCTTGCCCGGAACAGCCGCGCCAGCGGCCGACCGCGCCCCGGGCGGCCGCTATTGCAACGTTTCCGCAGGCACATACGTCAGGGTATTCGGCACCATAAACTGCCAGATCACAGAGGGCAGGGAGGCAACCGGGGTGGTGGGCGGAATCGCCCACCACCCCGCCCCCTAAGCCGCGCTCGGCCGTTTCCTCGGCATCCCCGGCTGGTCCCATTCGCGCCGCCGCCATTGCAGCGCGCCGATCAGCCCGATCAGCCCCAGCGCCGGGACATACATCCATTCGGCGGTCAGCCGGTCCTCGTTCGGCACCAGTACCCGGGTCACGGTCTGTCCGGCCTCCAGCCCGAGCCGCTCGGCCTGGCTGCGGAAGCGGACGTTGATGATCTGGGTCTGGCCGCCGAACTCCATGATCTGCACGCCGGAGGCGTTCAGCCGTTCGGCCGCCGGGCGCACATCCCCCAGCGGAAGCCGGGCGACGCGGGTATAGTCGTTGCCCGACAGGTCCATCCCCCCGACCTCGAAACTGAGGAAACTGTTGCCGGGCATGTCCTCGACGATCTCCAGGAACTGTTCGGGCGGGGCGTCGCGGGTGGGCTCGTCGAGGTAATCCATGAAGAAGCCCGGCCGGAACATCATGAAACAGGCCACCAGCAGCACCGCCGATTCCCAGATCCGGCTGCGGCTGACGAACAGGCCCTGCGTGACCGAGACGAAGACCAGCATCGCCATGAGCGATCCTGTCACCACGATGATCAGATGCGGCCAGCTGCCCACGCCGATCAGCAGAAGCTGGTGGTTGTAGATGAAGATCAGCGGCAGGATCGCGGTGCGCATCTCGTAGCGGAAAGCCTGCACCCCGGTCATCACCGGATCGGCCCGTGAGATCGCCGAGGCCGCGAAGGACGCAAGACCCACCGGCGGCGTCACATCCGCCATCAGCCCGAAGTAGAACACATACAGGTGCACCGCCACCAGCGCGACGGCCAGCCCGTTGAGCGAGGCTGCCTCGACGATCACCGGGGCCATCAGCGTGGCCACCACGACATAGTTTGCGGTGGTGGGCATCCCCAGCCCCAGCACCATGCAGATCAGCGCGGTCAGCAGCAGCATGATGAGCAGGTTGCCGCCCGAAACCGAGATCACGATCTCGGCCAGTACCAGCCCGACGCCGGTCAGCGCCACGGTGCCGACGACGATCCCCGCCGCGGCGGTGGCGATGCCGATGCCGATCATGTTGCGCGCGCCGGTCGCCAGCCCCTCGACCAGATCGACGATGCCTTCCTTCAGCGGCCCGGCCAGGTTGCGGCTGCCACGGAACAGCGCAAGCAGCGGCCGCTGGGTCGCGACAAGGAAGATCAGCGAACAGGTGCCCCAGAAGGCCGACAGCCCGGGCGAGAGTTCCTCGACCATCAGGCACCAGACCAGGATGAACACCGGCAGGATGTAATGGATGCCCGCGGGCGCGATGGCGACCGGATCGGGCAGGTTCTTCGCCATGTCGTCCGGGTCGTCGGCCTCCAGGTCGGGAAAGCGGGAGCGGGCGGCGATGGAGGCGATATAAAGCGCCAGCGCGCCGAAACCGACCGCCCAGGTCGCGGATGCGCCGAAGTAGCTGCGGGTCCAGCCCAGCCCGTAATAGACCGCGGCGCTGAACAGGATGAAGCCCGAAATGGTCATGCCGCCGATCGCCAGCCCCATCGCCGCCGGGCGGTAGCGTTTTCGCTCCAGCCCGCTGAGGTTGTATTTGCGGGCCTCGATATCGACCACGTAGAACAGCGACAGATAGGTGAGCAGCGCCGGAATGACCGCGTGTTTCACCACCTCGGCATAGGCGATGCCGACGTATTCGGCGATCAGGAAGGCCGCGGCCCCCATCACCGGCGGCATGATCTGGCCGTTGACCGAGGCCGAGACCTCGATCGCGCCGGCCTTGATCGCCGGGTAGCCGGTGCGCTTCATCAGCGGGATGGTGAAGGTGCCGGTGGTGACCACGTTCGCCACCGAGGAGCCCGAGATCAGGCCGGTGGCGGCCGAACCCAGCACCGCGGCCTTGGCCGGGCCGCCGCGCAGGTGGCCCAGGAGCGCGAAGGCCACCTTGATGAAATAGTTGCCCGCGCCCGCGCGTTCCAGGAGCGCGCCGAACAGCACGAACAGGAACACGAAGGCGGTCGAGACGCCGAGCGCGACGCCATAGACCCCCTCGGTCGTCAGCCAGTATTGCGAGGCCGCGCGCGACAGCGATGCCCCCCGGTGTGCCATCAGCCCCGGCAGATGCGGCCCGAGAAAGGCATAGGCCAGGAACAGCCCGCCGACGATCGGCAGCGCGATCCCCAGCGAGCGCCGCGCGGCCTCCAGCAGGAACAGGATGCCCGCCACCGCGACGATCAGGTCCATGGTGTTGGGCAGGCCCGGCCTGCGGGCGACCTCGGCCTGGTAGAGATACAGGTAACCGGCGCAGAACGCCCCCCCGAGCGCCAGCAGCCAGTCGTAAAGCGGGATATGGCTGCGCGGCGACCAGCGGAAGGCGGGGTAGGCGGTGAACACCAGGAATACGGCGAAGGCAAGGTGGATCGCCCGCGCCTCGGTCGCGTTGAACACGCCGATCCGCAACTGGTAGGGCAGCGGCGAGGCATACCAAAGCTGGAACAGCGACCATGCCACCGGCACCAGCAACAGCACCCAGCGCGAGAACATCCCCGCCGGGTCGCGCCCGCCGGTGTCGGCCTCGGCCACCATCCGGGCCAGTTCTTCCTGCTGGTCGATCGGGTCGGGCTGCCGGGTCGGGTCGTTGTCCTGCGCCGAGGTCATGGGCCACCGCCTTTCACGCTGTTCGCGTCATGCCCCGGGGGCGGAATATGTGCCCGCGGGGCTGTATCGTTCAGGATGGATGAATGTTCCCGTCCCTGCCGGGCATCGTCGTCTTTCCGGGGAAGGGCGGGCCGGGTGGGCGCGGTGCGGCATGTCGGTTCGGTCAGAAAGAGGCGGGCGGAAATGGAAGGGTGCCCGCGCGGCCCGGACCATCGGCCGGGCCGCGCGCGCGTTGATATCCGCCGACCGGATCAGTCGATCCAGCCCTGTTCGCGGTAGTAGCGCGCCGCGCCGTCATGCAGCGGGGCCGAGAGACCGTTGACGATCATCTCCTCGGCCGTCAGATGCGCGAAGGCCGGGTGCAGGCCACGGAAGCTGTCGAAGTTCTCGAACACCGAACGGACGAGGTGATAGACCGCATCCTCCGACACGTTGGTCGAGGCCACCAGTGTCGCCAGAACGCCATAGGTCGGGATGTCGTCCGGGTTGCCGGTGTAGAGGCCGCCGGGGATGTTGACCTGCGCGTAATAGGGGTTCGCTTCGACCAGCGCGGTGATCTCGTCGCTTTGCAAGGGCACGATCTTCGCGCCGCAGGTGGTGGTCGGGTCGGCGATGTTCGCCGAGGGGTGGCCGACCGCGTAGTAGAAGGCGTCGATCTGGTTGTCGCAGAGCGCGGGCCCGTGCTCATCCGCGCGCAGTTCGGCGGCAAGCGAGAAGTCGCCGCGCGACCAGCCCATCGCCTCCATCAGGATTTCCATCGACGCCTGCGTGCCCGATCCGGGGTTGCCGATGTTCACCCGCTTGCCGGCCAGATCGCCGACCGAGGTGATGCCGGAATCGCCGCGCGCGACCACGGTGAAGGGCTCGGGGTGGACCGAGAACACCGCCCGCAGCTCTTCCCATGCGCCCGCATCGGCAAAGCTGCTGGTGCCGTTATAGGAATGATACTGCCAGTCCGACTGCACCATGCCCAGGTCGAATTCGCCCTGACGCATGGCGTTGAGGTTGAACACCGAGCCGCCGGTGGATTCGGCCGAGCAGCGGAACCCGTGTTCGTCGCGGGTCTGGTTCATCAGGCGGCAAAGGGCGCCGCCCGCGGCGTAGTAAACCCCGGTCACGCCGCCGGTGCCGATGGTCACGAACTGTTGCTGCGCCGACGCGAGACCGGGCGCGATCAGCCCAAGTGAGACCGTGGCCGCCGCACAGGCAAGGCGGGAAATTCCGGTGTGAAACATTGGTCTTGCTCCCATGTTTATCATTGTTTTGCCCGGGCTTGCGATCTGTCGTCCGGGTATCGACTGGCCGATACTAGGGGTGTTGCGCCTTTGCGGTCAAGGCACTACCGGCCGTATCGGGATGTCCGGCGGGTGTCCGGCGGCGGCTTGCAACCGGGGCGGGTGGGGGTCAGTCCCCGGCTTTGCCCAGAAGCGCGGTGATCCGGTCGCGCCGCCGCAGCGCCCCGGCCGCGTCCTCGGCGCGCAGGGTGGCGGTGGCGCTGACCAGGCATTCGGCGCAGGCCATATAGGCGGTGATGCTGTTCGAGATGTGGCTGGTCGCGTGCGGCACAAGGATCACCGCCCCGGCGGCGGGCACCAGCGGCGAACTGGTCAGGTCGGTGACCGCGATCACCGCGATCCCGCTGTCATGCGCCGCCGTGGCCAGCCGGACGACCGCGGGCGTATAGGGCGCGCAACTGGCCACGACCAGCACGTCGCCCGGGTGCAGCGCCGCCAGTTCGTCCCCCGCCCCGCCGCCCGAGGCGCCGAGCAGCGTCACGTCGGGCCGCACCATCTGCAGCCCGTAGGCGAGGAAGGCGGCGAAGGCGTGGAACTGGCGCTGGCCGTGCACCGCCACCCGCCGGGCGCGGGCAAGGCGGGTGGCCGCGCGCTGGAACGCGCCGTCGCCCAGCTGTTCGGCGAAGCGGGCGATATTGGCCTGGTTCTCGTGGCAGAGCCGTTCGGCGCGTTCGCGCAGGCTGCCCGCGCCGCCCAGTGCCGCCCCGGCCTGCCGGCTGTAGAAATCCCCCGGTGCCGAAAGCCCCGCGCTCAGCAGGGCCTTCTGCAGCCCCGGAAAGCCCGGATAGCCCAGGCTGCGCGCCAGCCGGGTCAGGGTCGAGGGGTTGACCCCTAGCCGCGCCGCCAGCGCGGTGATCGACAGCACCGCCGGGTCGCCCTGCAACTCGATCAGCTCGCCAAGCGTCCGCCGCGCGCGCGGGCCGAGGCGAGGCCCGTCCTCGCCCCGGCCGATGGCTATGGCAAGACGGCGCAGCGCGTCGAGGGTTTCGGGCGGGGTGGCGGGCATCGGGAACCTTGATGGTGCTGGGCCCTGGCGGGGCAACTGCAATAATAATTGCATTTAATATGGGAATGCGCAATAAATATTGCGAACACCGTATCGCAAACGACTCACCCCCCAGCCGGATACATGCCATGAGCCATATCTTCCCGCGCAACTCCCGCATCAGCCTGCCCACCGCCGTCAGGGGTGACGGCTGCTATCTGATCGACTCGACCGGCAAGCGTTACCTCGACGGTTCGGGCGGCGCGGCGGTCTCCTGCCTCGGCCACTCCGACCCGGAGGTGCGCGCGGCGCTGCACGCCCAGCTTGACGAACTGGCCTTTGCGCATACCGGCTTCTTCACCTCGGACCCGGCCGAGAAGCTGGCCGATACGCTGATCGCCCATGCGCCCGAGGGGATCGACCGGGTGTATCTGGTCTCGGGCGGCTCCGAGGCGGTGGAGGCGGCGATCAAGCTGGCGCGGCAGTATTTCCTTGAAACGGGCCAGCCGCAGCGGCACCGGGTCATCGCCCGGCGGCAGAGCTATCACGGCAACACGCTGGGCGCGCTGGCGGCGGGCGGCAACGAATGGCGCCGGGCGCAATTCGCGCCCCTTCTGGTCGAGACCACCCATATCGCGCCCTGCTACGAATACCGCGACCGCGCCGAGGGCGAGAGCGTGCAGGACTACGGCCAGCGGGTGGCGAACGAGCTGGAGGCCGAGATCCTCCGCCTCGGGCCGGAGTCGGTGATGGCCTTCATCGCCGAGCCGGTGGTGGGCGCGACCGCGGGCGCGGTGCCCTCGGTTCCGGGCTACTTCCCCCGCATCCGCGAGATCTGCGACCGTTACGGGGTGCTGCTGATCCTCGACGAGGTGATGTGCGGCATGGGCCGCACCGGGACGCTGTTCGCCAGCGAGCAGGACGGGGTGGCCCCGGATATCGTCACCATCGCCAAGGGTCTGGGCGCGGGCTACCAGCCGGTGGGGGCGATGCTGTGCTCGGCCCGGATCCATGACGCGATCGCGCAGGGGTCGGGCTTTTTCCAGCATGGGCACACCTATATGGGCCACCCGATGGCGGCGGCGGCGGCGAATGCGGTGCTGGGGGCGATCCTCGGGCGCGGGCTTTTGCCCCGGGTTGTTGAGCAGGGTGCGAAGCTGCGCGCGGCGCTGGAGGCGGAACTGGGCCAGCACCCGCATGTGGGCGATATCCGTGGCCGGGGGCTGTTCCTCGGGGTCGAACTGGTGGCGGATCGCGAGACGAAGGCCACCTTCGATCCGGCGCGCGGGGTCAGCCGCAAGGTGAAGGCGGCGGCGTTCGAGGCCGGGCTGATCTGCTATCCGATGGGCGGCACCATCGACGGGCTCAATGGCGACCATGTGTTGCTGGCGCCGCCGTTCATCATCTCGGACGACCAGATCGGCGAGTTGACCGGCAAGCTTGCGGGCGCAATCCGGCAGGCGGTGGCATGACGCTGCCACCGATCATGGTGGCGCCGAACGGCGCGCGGCGGCGGCGAAGCGACCACCCGGCGCTGCCCGAGACCATTCCGCAGACCGTCGAGACCGCCCGGGCCTGTTTCGCGGCCGGGGCGGGGGCAATCCATGCCCATGTGCGCGACGGCGAGGGGCGGCATGTGCTCGACGCCGGGCTTTACCGCGAGTTGATGGCGGAACTGGCGCGCGAGGTGCCGGGGATGCTGGTGCAGATCACCACCGAGGCGGTGGGCCGCTATACGCCCTCGGAACAGCGCGCGCTGGTGGCGGCGGTGCGGCCCAAGGCCGTGTCGGTCGCGCTGCGCGAGATGCTGGCCGAGGGGGTCACGCCCGAGGTGCGCGGCTTTTACCGCGACATGGCCGGGGCCGGGGTCATGGTGCAGCATATCCTTTACGCGCCCGAGGAACTCGACCGGCTGGGGGCGCTGATCGGTGCGGGCGAGTTGCCGGGCGAAGAAGTGCAGCTTCTGTTCGTGCTCGGCGACTACGCCATGCAGGGCGGGTCGGAACCGGCGCAGCTCGACCCGTTCCGCGCCGCGCTGGGCCGGTTTCCGGTTGCCGCCGACTGGGCGGTCTGCGCCTTCGGCCGGGGCGAGACCGCCTGCATGGCCGAAGCCTTCCGCCACGGCGGCAAGGCGCGGGTGGGGTTCGAGAACAACCTGCTGAACGCCGACGGTTCGGTGGCGGCGGACAATGCCGAACGGGTGCGCGAGGTCGCGGCGCTGCCCGGATGTCCGGCAGGGCGGGCTGCGGTGACGGGCTGACCGTGGCGACGGGGCCGCCAGATGTGCAACCTTTGCCCGGTGCCCCTTGCCCGGAATCAAGGCGCGGCACGCGCCGCCGGGCAGCGGCCGACCGCCCGCGTCACGCCGGAGGCGTGCCTTCGGCACGACGGCGGCCGCTATTGCAACGTTTCCGCAGGTATAGGCGTCGGGGTGATCGGCACATAAACTGCCAGATCACAGGCGTTGCAGCGGCCCCCCGCGGTCGGCCGCTGCCCTTTGTTGCAACACATTTGCTTCAGCAGCTATCTCGACCAACACGCAGGACAGACCCTGCCTTGACTGTCGGCCGACCGGGGGAGGATTTCTGCATTGCGGCAAATCGGGGCTTGCCGAATCCGCCGCTTTCGTGGATGCAGGCGCAAGAAAATTACCCGACCATGTTGCGGAGGCCATGATGGACCAGCAAGCCCGCCCCTGGCGCTCGGTGCTTTATATTCCCGCGGCGAACGCCCGCGCGATGGAAAAGGCGCAGGGCCTGGCCGTGGATGCGATCATCTTCGATCTGGAAGACGCGGTGGCCCCGGCCGAAAAGGAGACCGCCCGGGCGCTCTTGGCCGAGACCCTGCGCGGCGCCGATTACGGCGCGCGGGCGCGGATCGTGCGGATCAACGGGCTGGATACGGAATGGTGGCGCGACGACGTGGCCGCGCTGGCGGGGCTGGGCGATGCGATCCTGATCCCCAAGGTGGGCGGGCCGACCGACCTCGATCTCGTGGCCGGGCTGACGGGCGGCGATCTCTGGGCGATGATGGAGACACCCCTGGGGATGCTGGGCGCCGCTGCCATCGCCGCGCATCCGCGGCTGAAGGGCATGGTGATGGGCACCAACGATCTGGCCAAGGAGCTGGGCAGCCGCTTCCGCCCCGACCGGCTGGCGATGCAGGCCGGGCTGGGGCTGTGCCTGCTTGCCGCGCGGGCGCATGGGGTGGTGGCGGTCGACGGGGTCTACAACGCCTTCAGGGACGAGGAGGGCTTGCGCGCCGAATGCGAGCAGGGCCGCGACATGGGCTTCGACGGCAAGACCCTGATCCACCCGGCGCAGGTCGCGGTGGCGAACGCCGCCTTCGCGCCCTCGGAGGCCGAGATCGACCTTGCCCGCCGTCAGATCGCCGCTTTCGAGGCGGCCGAGGCCGAGGGGCAGGGGGTGGCGGTGGTGGATGGAAAGATCGTCGAGAATCTGCATATCGTGACGGCGCGGCAGACGCTGGCCAAGGCCGGGGCGATCGCCGCGCTGGAGGCATAGCAAGCGGGAGGTGCGCGCCATGGCCATTCTGATCCTCGGTATCCTGCTCTGGGCGGCGGCACATCTGTTCGGCCGTATCGCGCCGGGGCCGCGTCAGGGGCTGGGCAGCGCCGGAAAGGGCGCGGTGGCGGGCGCCGTGGTGCTTTCGGTGGTGCTGATGGTGCTGGGCTATCGCGGGGCGGATTTCGTGCCGGTCTATACGCCGCTGCCGGGGATCGGCCATCTGAACAACCTGCTGATGATGGTGTCGATCTTCCTGTTCGGCGTCGGCGGCACCAAGGGCACGCTTTATCCGCGGGTCCGGCATCCGATGCTTTGGGGGATGCTGGTCTGGGCCGGGGCGCATCTGCTGGTCAACGGCGATCTGGCGTCGATCCTGCTGTTCGGCGGGCTGGGGCTGTGGGCGGTGCTGGCCATGGTGGCGATCAACCGCGCCGGGCCGTGGCGGCGGCCCGAAGGCGGGCGCGGGATCAGGGGCGATGCGATGAACCTCGTGGGCACGGTGGTGTTGTTCGGGGTGATCGCGATGATCCACATGTGGCTGGGCCACCCGGTGTTTCTGGGGACCTATCCGTGAGGTTGGGGGTGGTGGGCAATATCGCCCACCAGAGAGGTGCGCTGAAGCGCACCCTACGGGCGCGGGATGCGCCGGAGCGGTTGAACGGGGGGACGGGGCGATGAAACTGTATCGGTTGCTGACCGAGGAGGACACCTCGGCCTTCTGCCACAAGGTGAGCGAGGCGCTGAACAAGGGCTGGGCGCTGCATGGCTCGCCCGCCTATGCCTGGGACGCGGGCGCCGGGGTGATGCGTTGCGCCCAGGCGGTGGTGAAGGAGGTCGAGGGCGAGTATTCGCCGGACCTGAAGCTGGGCGCGCAGTAGGCGGCGGAGCAAGGGGGGGCGCCGCCCCCCGCCGGCTGACGCCGGCCCCCCCCGGAGTATTTTCGGCAAGATGAAGGGTATGAGGCAGGCATGAAGACCGATCCGGGGCGTTTCTTCGAGGATTACCGCGTGGGCGAGGTGATCCGTCATGCCGTGCCGCGCACGGTCTCGGGCGGCGAGCGCGCGCTTTACCATGCGCTTTATCCGGCGCGGGGGGCGATCCATTCCTCGGACGAGTTCGCCCGGGCCTGCGGCTTGCCCGCCGCGCCGGTGGATGACCTTGCCGCCTTCCATCTGGTGTTCGGCAAGACCGTGCCCGACATCAGCCTGAACGCGGTGGCGAACCTCGGCTATGCCGAGGGCCGCTGGCTGGCGCCGGTCTGGCCCGGCGACACGCTGCGGGCGGAGTCGGAGGTGATCGGGCTGCGCCAGAACTCGAACGGCAGGTCCGGGGTGGTCTGGGTGCGGACCCGGGGGCTGAACCAGCGCGGCGAGGCGGTGCTGGAATATGTCCGCTGGGTGATGGTGCGCAAGAGCGACCTCGACGCCGCCGCGCCCGTGCCGGTGGTGCCGGAACTGGCCGGGGCGGTGGCGGCGGCCGATCTGGTGGTGCCCGGGGGGCTGGACTTCACCGGCTACGATTTCGCGCTGGCCGGTGAGCCGCACCGCTGGGGCGATTACGCGGTGGGCGAGGTGATCGACCATGTGGATGGCGCGACCGTCGAGGAGGCCGAGCACATGCTGGCCACCCGCCTGTGGCAGAACACCGCCAAGGTGCATTTCGACGCCACCTTCCGCGAGGACGGGCGGCGGCTGATCTACGGCGGTCATGTGATCTCCATGGCCCGCGCGCTGTCGTTCAACGGGCTGGCGAATGCGCAGATGATCGTGGCGCTGAACGGCGGGGCGCATGCCAACCCCTGTTTCGCGGGCGACACGATCCGGGCCTGGTCCGAGGTGCTCGACAAGGCGGCGACCGCCGCGCCGGGGGTGGGGGCGATCCGGCTGCGGCTGGTCGCCACGAAGGGCGCGGCGGGGGACACGGCGGGCGCGCTGCGCGGGGCGGACGGGAAATATCTGCCCGGGGTGCTGCTCGACCTCGACTACTGGGCGCTGATGCCGCTCTGAGCCGCCGTCCGGCGTGGTCTTCGGGCGTCTGATATGCCGGAGCTGGGCGCGGGCGTTTTTGCCGATTGCTTTGCAGATGGTCCGGGCGCAAGACTTCCCTGCCGGGCGCAGGCAGGGCGGGGGTCACCGCGGCCCCGCACGGTTTGCCTTGCGACGCGGCCCCGGTATCTGCGGATGCCGGGCCGTGAAGCCCAACGAGCCCAGCGCACCAGATCAAGAGGACAACATGCGCCCATCCATCCCTGCCGCGGCACTCGCCCTTGCGCTGTCCGCCCCCCTCGCCACCGTCGCCGCCGCCGAAGGCGTGACCGTGAGCGGGGGCTTCACCATCACCTCGGAGTATATGTCGAACGGGCTCAGGCAATCCGACGGCCCGGCCTTCCAGCCCTGGGTCGAGGCCGAGATCAACGGGTTCTATGCCGGGATCTGGGCGTCGAACACCGATCTGGCGCTGACCGGCGGGCGCTACGAGGTCGATCTCTACGCGGGCTATCGCAACGAGATCGGCGCCTTCAGCTATGATTTCGGCTATGCGCGCTACTACTACCGCAACCCGTCGAGCAACTGCTGCGGCGAGGTCTATCTGAACCTCGGGGTCGCGGTGACCGACCGGATCGGCGTCGGCACGGAACTTTACTATGACCCGAGCGCCGAGATCTACAACATCTCGGCTCTGGGCGATTACGCCGCCACCGACCGGATCGGGCTGTCTGCCGAACTGGGCCGCGTCGAGAGAAGCCACAACTACTGGTCGGTGGGGGCGAGCTACGGGCTGACCGATTCGATGTCGGTGGATCTTGCCTGGCACGACTCCAATATCGACAAGGGGCGGCTGGTGCTGTCGCTGTCGATGGATTTTGCGCTGTTCCCGCGCTGAGTCCCGCCGGAAATACCCCGACCCGCCGCCGCATGTGATCACAATATTTTTAGGTGTGATCACATGCGGCGGCATTTTCGACCCATTTCCGCGGATTGGCCATGTTTCCTGCCCTGGACCCGTGACAGTGGTGGAAAAATCGGTATTGATCACGGCAAAGTCAGCGAAACGCCTGCCGTTCCGCAAGCCGGAGAGGGAACCGAACATGGCCGAAGTCAAACGGGTCGAACGACCGCTTTCCCCCCATATCCAGATCTACCGCATGCCTTTGACCGCGATCGTGTCGATCCTGACCCGGATCACCGGCAACGGGCTGATCGTCGCGGTGCTGCTGTCGGTCTGGTGGCTGCTGGCCGCCGCCACGGGGCCGGAGTATTTCGCCATCGCCGACGCGGTGGTGCGGTCGTGGTTCGGCAAGCTGGTGTTCCTCGGCTCGCTCTGGGCGCTCTGGTTTCACTATTTCGCGGGGCTGCGGCACCTCATCCTGGATTCGGGCCGCGGGATGGACATGCCCACCGCCGAAAAGCTGGGCTGGGTCTGCATCATCGGTTCGGTCGTGATGACCGTGCTGACGCTTCTGGTCGTGTAGGGGGAAAAGGCGATGCGCTATCTGACCGACCGCAAACGGGCCGAGGGCAAGGGGGTCGCGCGCAGCGGCACCGAACATCACTGGTATATGCAGGTAAGCGGCGCGGGCCTTGCCATCGCGATCCCGACCTTCCTGTATGTCTTCGGCAGCGCACTGGGCGGCACGCGCGAGGAGGTGCTGGCCACCTTTGCCCGGCCCTTCCCGGCGATCCTGACCGCGATCGTGCTGGTCGTGGGGATGCAGCATTTCCGCAAGGGGGCGCAGATGATGATCGAGGACTATTCGCGCGGGACCACCCGCAAGCTGCTGATCGTCGCGGTGATCGTGCTCAGCTACACCACCGTCGCGACCGGGCTTTACGCGCTGGCGAAGATCGCGCTCTGAGGGACGAAGATGGCTGCTTACGCTTACGAGACGCATGAATACGACGTGGTTGTGGTCGGTGCCGGGGGCTCGGGCCTGCGGGCGACGCTGGGCATGGCCGAACAGGGGCTGCGCACCGCCTGCGTGACCAAGGTGTTCCCGACCCGCTCGCATACCGTCGCGGCGCAGGGCGGCATCGCCGCTTCGCTGTCGAACATGGGGCCGGACCACTGGCACTGGCACATGTATGACACGGTGAAGGGGTCGGACTGGCTGGGCGACACCGACGCGATGGAATACCTCGCGCGGGAGGCGCCGAAGGCGGTCTATGAGCTGGAACATTACGGCGTGCCGTTTTCCCGCACCGAGGAGGGCAAGATCTACCAGCGCCCGTTCGGCGGCCATACCACCGAATTCGGTGAAGGCCCGCCGGTGCAGCGCACCTGCGCCGCCGCCGACCGGACCGGCCACGCGATCCTGCACACGCTTTACGGCCAGTCGCTCAAGCACAACGCGGAATTCTATATCGAGTATTTCGCGATCGACCTGATCATGACCGATGGCCGCTGCACGGGCGTCGTGGCGTGGAAGCTGGATGACGGCACGCTTCACGTGTTCCGCGCCAAGATGGTGGTGCTGGCCACGGGCGGCTATGGCCGGGCCTATTTCAGCGCCACCTCGGCCCATACCTGCACCGGCGACGGCGGCGGCATGGTGGCGCGGGCGGGGTTCCCGCTTCAGGACATGGAATTCGTGCAGTTCCACCCGACCGGCATCTATGGCGCCGGTTGCCTGATCACCGAGGGCGCGCGCGGCGAAGGCGGCTACCTGACCAACTCGGAAGGCGAGCGGTTCATGGAACGCTACGCCCCCACCTACAAGGATCTTGCCAGCCGCGACGTGGTGTCGCGCTGCATGACCATCGAGATCCGCGAGGGCAGGGGGGTCGGACCGCAGAAGGACCATATCCACCTGCACCTGAACCACCTGCCGCCCGAGGCGCTGGCCGAACGGCTGCCGGGGATTTCCGAGAGCGCGAAGATCTTCGCCGGGGTCGATGTGACGAAGGAGCCGATCCCGGTCCTGCCCACGGTGCATTACAACATGGGCGGCATCCCGACGAACTACTGGGGCGAGGTGCTGAACCCGACCGCAGACGATCCCGATGCGGTCCTTCCCGGCCTGATGGCGGTGGGCGAGGCCGGTTGCGCCTCGGTCCACGGGGCGAACCGGCTGGGGTCGAATTCGCTGATCGACCTCGTGGTGTTCGGCCGTGCCGCGGCGATCCGCGCCGGGCAGGTGGTGGACCCGGAAAGCCCGGTGCCGCCGGTGAACAGGCCCGCGGTGGATGCGGTCCTCGGCCGGTTCGACGGGCTGCGCCATGCCAGCGGCACGGTGCCCACCGCCGAGCTGCGGCTGGAGATGCAGAAGACCATGCAGTCGAACGCGGCGGTGTTCCGCACCGACAAGGTGCTGGCCGAAGGCGTGCAGAAGATGGAGGCCGTCGCCGCCAAGATGGACGACCTGAAGGTGACCGACCGCTCGCTGGTGTGGAACTCGGACCTGATGGAGACGCTGGAACTGGCGAACCTGATGCCGAACGCGCTGACGACCATCGTCGCCGCCGAGGCGCGCAAGGAAAGTCGCGGCGCCCACGCGCATGAGGACTACCCGGATCGCGACGACGCGAACTGGCGCAAGCACTCGCTTGCGTGGATCGAGGGCAACAAGGTGCGGCTCGGCTACCGGCCGGTGCATCTCGACCCGCTGACCGGGCAGGACGCGGGCGGGATCGACCTGACGAAGATCGCGCCCAAGGCGCGGGTTTACTGATGCGCATGGCGCAAACTCCTGCGGGAGGCGCGGCATGATTGCCCGGCGCGTCGCCTTTCGCAGGCTGCGCCCTGCGGCCCTTGTTCTTGCGGCGCTGGCGCTTTCGGGGTGCCTTGCCGCCGAAACGGCGGTGCAGGAGACGACGCGCAGCATGGCCAAGGGCGTGGTCAACCAAGTGATGCAAGAGCAATTCCCCGGCGTCAACGCGACGCCCTATACCGACTGCATCATCGACAGCGCCACCACCGGCGAGATCGTCACCATCGCCCGCGAGGCGGGCACCGGCGTGACGCCGGAGACGGTGACGCTTGTGCTGGACATTGCCCGCCGACCCGAGTCGCTGCGCTGCATGGCGTCCCAGCCCGGCCTTGTCGGCCTGATCGGGGGGGCGATCTGATGCGCGCCGCGCTGCCCTTCGCGTTTGCCCTTGCCGCCGCCTGTTCGCCGCAGGCCGTGATCGACGGCGCGACGCGGCGGGCGGCGGAAACCGTGGTGCAGCCGATCCTGGAAACCCGGCTCATGCCCGCGCAGGCGGCGGGGGTCACCCGCTGCGTGATCGACCATGCCACGCCCGGGGAGGTCCAGGCGCTGGCCCGCAATGTCGGCACCCGCGGCGGCACGCTGCCCGAGGCGGATATCCTGACCATTGCCGCCCGGCCCGACACCCGTGCCTGTATCGCGGCGGCGGGCCTGCCGCAGCCGACGGAGGTCTGGCGATGATCGGCCGCGCCGCCCTCGGCCTCGGTGTCCTGCTCATGGCCGGCTGTGGCCCGGTCACCGTGCAGGAGGCGGAGCGCCAGTGTTTCGACCGCGCCCGGCTGGCCGAGCGCCCGCGCGGCGAGGTCGCCCTCGGCCTTGGCACGGGCGGCCGGACGGTGGGCTATGCCGATGTCGATATCAGCAGCGATTTCGTGCTGGGCCGCGACCCGGAAAAGGTCTGGCAGTCCTGCGTCTACCGCCTGTCGGGCGAACCGCCCGGCAGGCCCTATTCCGCGTTGCCCGATACCCGTGGCCCCGTCACACCCAGAAGAAGGGGATAACAATGGTCCAGCTCACGCTTCCCAAGAACTCCAAGATCCGCACCGGCAGGACATGGCCCCGCCCCGAGGGCGCGACCAATGTGCGCGCCTTCCATATCTACCGCTGGACGCCCGACGACGGCGAGAATCCGCGGGTCGATACCTATTTCGTCGATATGGACGACTGCGGCCCGATGATCCTGGACGCGCTGATCAAGATCAAGAACGAGATCGACCCGACGCTGACCTTCCGCCGGTCGTGCCGCGAGGGGATCTGCGGTTCCTGCGCGATGAACATCGACGGGCAGAACACGCTGGCCTGCATCTTCGGCATGGACGAGATCAAGGGCGACGTGAAGATCTACCCGCTGCCGCACCTGCCGGTGGTGCGCGACCTGGTGCCCGACCTCAACCATTTCTACGCCCAGCACGCCAGCATCATGCCCTGGCTGGAGACCAAGACCAACCGGCCCGGCCGTGAATGGCGCCAGTCGATCGAGGATCGCAAGAAGCTCGACGGGCTTTATGAATGCGTGATGTGCGCCTCCTGTTCGACCGCCTGCCCGAGTTACTGGTGGAACAGCGACCGCTACCTGGGCCCGGCGGCGCTGCTGCACGCCTACCGCTGGATCATCGACAGCCGCGACGAGGCGACGGGCGAGCGGCTGGACCAGCTTGAGGATCCGTTCAAGCTTTACCGCTGCCACACCATCATGAACTGCACCCAGACCTGCCCCAAGGGGCTGAATCCGGCCAAGGCGATCGCCGAGATCAAGAAGATGATGGTCGAACGGGTGGTGTGACGGCGCGGCCATGGGGCGGGCGTTTCCGGCACCCTCCCGCCTGCCGGGGGCGGTGCGCGTGAGCGCACCCTACGGGGGCGGGAAGCTTCGTAGCGCCCCGGCAGGGGGGCCCGCATCCGGCGTTCCGGGCCGGTCGTAGGGTGCGCTCACGCGCACCGCCCGGCCTGATCGTTCGGAAAAATGGTGCGCGGAATCGCCCACCCTGTCGGCGGCCGGGCCCGGGCAGGCCCCGGCCCGGGCCCCGTGCCTCAGATCACCCCCTGCGCGTCCATCGCCTCGGCCACCTTGACGAAGCCCGCGATGTTCGCGCCCAGCACATAGTCGCCCGGTGCGCCGTATTCGTCGGCGGTCGCGGCGCAGGTGTCGTGGATGTTGCGCATGATGGCGGCAAGCCGCGCCTCGGTCTGCTCGAAGGTCCAGCTGTCGCGGCTGGCGTTCTGCTGCATCTCCAGCGCCGAGGTGGCCACGCCGCCCGCGTTCGCCGCCTTGCCGGGGGCGAACATCACCCCCGCCTCGCGCAGGATGCGCAGCGCCTCGGGGGTCGAGGGCATGTTCGCCCCCTCTCCGACCGCGATCACCCCGTTCTTCACCAACACGCTTGCGTCCTTGCCGGTCAGTTCGTTCTGGGTGGCCGAGGGCATGGCCACGTCGCAGGGAACCTCCCAGATCGAGCCGCCCGCGATGTAATGCACCCCGGTGCCCTTGCGCCTGGCGTATTCCGAGATGCGCTGGCGCCGCACCTCCTTGATCTCCTTGACCAGATCGAGGTCGATCCCGTTCTCGTCCACCACGTAGCCGTCGGAATCCGAACACGCGACGATCTGCCCGCCCAGTTCCATCACCTTTTCCATCGAGTAGATCGCGACATTGCCCGAGCCGGAGATCACCACCTTCTTGCCGTCGAAACTGTCGCCCCGGGTTTCCAGCATCGCCTGCACGAAATAGGCGTTGCCGTAGCCGGTGGCCTCGGTCCGGGCGCGCGATCCGCCGTAGGACAGGCCCTTGCCGGTCAGCACACCCGCTTCGAAACGGTTGGTCAGCCGTTTGTACTGGCCGAACATCCAGCCGATTTCCCGCCCCGAGACGCCCATATCGCCCGCCGGCACGTCGGTATATTCGCCGATATGCCGATACATTTCGGTCATCAGCGACTGGCAGAAACGCATGATCTCGTTTTCCGACCGGCCCTTGGGGTCGAAGTCCGACCCGCCCTTGCCGCCGCCGATCGGCAGGCCGGTTAGCGCGTTCTTGAAGGTCTGCTCGAAGCCGAGGAACTTGATGATGCCCACATTGACCGAAGGATGGAACCGGATGCCGCCCTTGTAGGGCCCCAGCGCCGAGTTGAACTGCACCCGGAAGCCGCGGTTGATGCGCACCTTGCCCCGGTCATCGACCCAGGGCACCCGGAAGATGATCTGGCGCTCGGGCTCGCAGATGCGTTCGATCAGCGCGTTGTTGGCGTAATAGGGGTGTTTGGCGACGACGCGGCCGAGGCTTTCCAGAACCTCGCGCACGGCCTGGTGGAACTCGGCCTCGCCCGCGTTGCGGCGCATCACCTCGGCCAGAACGGGTTCCAGTTTTTCGTCGAGTTGCGGCATTCGGGGGTCTCCTTGCGGGCGAGTCGTCGGAAGTTTCGTACGGATGCATGCCCGCTAAGCCGTTTTTTGTGCAGATGGAAGGGTTCGCGCGCCTTTGGGACAGAAAATTGCATCTTCCGGGCCATCCGCCTGCTTTTCGTGCGGCGGCGGGGCGGGGGCGTTCCGTTTGCTGCCCGGACTGTGCCGACAGGATGTCGAGGAGCGCAACCCATGCCCGGAGCGCCCAGCCCGGAATCGAGGCGCGGTACGCGCCGCCGGGCAGCGGCCGACCGCCCTGTCTGGATGAATTCTGTTATTGTGGTTACCGGCGGCGATCCCGTGACCGCCCCGGGGTCTGCTTGAACCCGTC
>Ga0172382_10004253_pt1 | contig 22045 bp, 17 predicted proteins | sample Leawel138RmetaG_FD_122245 | JGI IMG/M metagenome (GOLD analysis project Ga0172382, IMG submission 122245) | Leachate microbial communities from a municipal landfill in Southern Ontario, Canada - Leachate well 138R metaG | ecosystem: Engineered > Solid waste > Landfill > Unclassified | place... | reverse complement strand
GCTAATCGCCCGTGCGTTTCTTTTTATTACATTATTGTCAAAAAGTCAACCCAAGACAGGTAGGATTTCTATTCTCATTTGACCCGAGAAAGTATATCATTTGAGATTATGCAACACGTATTTGGACCGGTACCGTCACGGCGCCTGGGTTACTCGCTCGGCGTCGATATTATTCCTCCGAAGCACTGCAGTTACGATTGCGTCTATTGTCAGATCGGAAAGACAACTCATGTCGAAACAACCCGCAAGAGCTTCTATGATCCCGGCTCGATCATCGAGCAGGTGATGGAGAAGGTGTCTCAACCGGACATGATCGATGTCATTACATTCTCCGGATCGGGTGAACCGACGCTCAATTCCGACCTTGGTTTTATGATACGGGAAATAAAACGGAAAACATCCATCCCGGTCGCCGTGATCACGAACGGTTCGCTCCTGTGCGACAAGGGCGTCCGGGACGATCTCAAAGAGGCGGACATGGTCCTTCCGTCGCTGGACGCCGTGAGCCAGACTGTTTTTGAACGTATCAACAGGCCTCATCATTCACTCGACGTTCAGGCGGTCATTGAGGGGCTCAGGGCCTTCAGAGCTGAATTTGACAGACAGATCTGGCTTGAGATAATGCTCATCAAAAACATTAATGACGACCCGGAAGAGTTGAAAAAGATGGCCGAAGTCGTGTCAGGCCTCGACATGGACAGGATACAGCTCAATACCGTTACACGCCCTCCTAGCGAATCGTCTGCCGCGCGTCTGATCGATGCAGAGCTTAAGGACATCTGTAAAATGTTCGGGCCGTCCTGTGAGATAATATCGATATTCGAAAAGGCAGCGGAAATTCATGTCGAGCCGGCGACGGCCTCCATCATCCTGGAAACACTGAAAAGAAGGCCCCTTACGCTTGATGATGTTGTCAGGATCACGGGTATGTCCCATTTCGAAGCGAAGACCAGGCTCAATATCCTTGAGAAGGAGGGCCGGATCACGACGTATGTTCTCAATGACGAGCTCTTTTACGTCAGCCCATGATCGGTCACCCCGATCTGCACCTAGAATCATGTTGACAAAGAGATAACCCAGAATTTACTATTACACGACAGAGGCGGTTACGGGGTATTTCTTCGCAGTTTACCCGGATATTCTCGGATCCCATATAAATTGAGGAGGGGCATCATGAAAATAAAGCGTGCCATTGTCAGCGTTTCGAGCAAAGAAGGCTTGTCTGACTTGGCGTTGTTTCTCAAGAATCTGAATGTCGAGATCTTATCGACGGGTGGCACGAAAAAATACCTGGAAAGTATTGGCGTTACTCCTACCGAAGTTGGTGCGTATACCGGTTTTCCCGAAATCATGGACGGCCGCGTAAAGACCCTGCACCCCAAGGTCCATGGCGGGATTTTGAACATCAGGGATAACGCGGAGCACCAGAAGGCGATGAAGGACCATGGGATAAGCCCTATCGATATGATCGTTGTCAATCTGTACCCGTTCGTCGAAGTGGTCAGTAAAGGCTGTACGTTCGAAGACGCCATAGAGAATATCGATATCGGCGGCCCTTCGATGATCCGCGCCGCTGCAAAGAACTTTAAATATGTCACGGTCGTCGTCGACCCCGGGGATTATCCAAAGGTGATCATGAATATGACCGAGAATGACGGCTCGACAACCGAAGAGATGAGGTTCTATCTCGCAAAAAAGGTATTCGCCCTGACAAGTGCATACGACAGGGCAATTACCGATTATTTGTCAAAAATCTAAGGACCGGGGGTTGACCGTGAATGTTCTTGTCATAGGTTCCGGCGGAAGGGAACACGCCCTTAGTTGGAAAATTGCACAATCAAAAGATATCAAGAAGTTATACTGTACGCCGGGAAATGGCGGTATATCCGACGTGGCCGAGTGCCACGATATCAATGCCACCGATATTACGGGCCTGATGGATTTTGCCCGTAACATGAAAATAGACCTGGTAGTCGTCGGGCCCGAAAATCCCTTGGCGGAGGGTATTGTCGACGCGTTCCAGAAAAAAGGCATACCTATCTTCGGGCCTGTCGCCCAGGGCGCCGCCATCGAGGCAAGCAAGATATTCTCCAAAGAGCTTATGAGGGAAAGTTCCGTGCCCACGGCACCTTTTCGTGTATTCGACGATTATGAAAGGGCCCGGGAATATATAGAGGCCAGGCAAGCGCCATTCGTCATCAAGGCGAACGGACTGTGCGCTGGGAAGGGCGCCTATGTCATAAAAGACCTGGCCGAGGCCGGACCGGTCCTCAAAGAGCTCATGGTGAACAGGATATACGGGGATGCGGGACGCAAGGTTGTCATTGAAGAGTTTCTGCCCGGAATCGAGGCCTCGTATCTCGCTTTTGCGGATGGCAACACGATCGTGCCGATGCCTGCCTCGCAGGACCATAAACCGCTCCTCGATAATGATCTCGGCCCGAACACGGGAGGCATGGGAGCATATACGCCGATACCATTCATCGATGATGACCTGGACCGTGAGATCCGCGAAACAATAATGTTGCGGACAATAGAGGCGATGCGCAACAAGGGCATCCCGTACAAAGGCGTCTTATACGGGGGCCTCATGTTTTCCGGCGGCAGGCCATATGTTATCGAGTTTAATGCACGGTTCGGCGACCCCGAAACGCAGCCGATCATCTTCAAGATGAAGAGTGACCTTTTGCCCGTCCTTGTGGCATGTGTTGAAGGCAAACTAAATGATATCGAGGAGATAGTGTGGAAGGACGGGGTTAGCATATGCGTGGTGCTCGCCTCGGGCGGCTACCCGGAAAAACCAGAAAAGGGCAAGGCGATCCGGGGGCTTGACAAACTGGCCGGCCGGGATGATGTCATGGTGTTCCATGCCGGTACGAAAAAAGTGAATGATCGGTATATTACGTCAGGCGGGAGGGTTCTCGGCGTGACCGCGATAGGCCCCACGTATGACGATGCAATAAAGAAGGTGTATGAAGCTGTTACAGTGATCGAATTCGACGGTATGTTTTATCGGAAGGATATTGGAAGAAAGGCCTTGATGACGAGATAATGCACCTAAATACAAACCAGGAGGGATTGAATGTCGAAAGAATTTAATATCGGTGTGATACCGGGCGACGGCACCGGGCCCGAGGTCATAGCCGAAGGGGTCAAAGTTCTTACGGCGGCTTCGAAGAAATACGGTTTTTCTGTCAAACTGACATACTTCGATATCGGAGGGGAGCGCTACAAAAGGACGGGTGAAACTCTGCCTGACAGTGTTTTGAGCGAATTGAGGCAGTTCGACGCGCTCTATCTCGGTGCTATCGGCCATCCCGATGTCAAGCCCGGCATCCTTGAAAAGGATATATTACTGAAGACACGGTTCGAGCTGGACCAGTACATAAATTTGAGGCCCGTGAAGCTTTATGAAGGCGTGGAGACACCCTTGAAAGACAAGGGGCCGAAAGAGATCGATTTTGTTGTCGTCCGCGAAAACACCGAGGGCCTCTACACCGGCTCAGGTGGTGTTCTGAAAAAAGGAACTCAGGACGAGGTGGCGGTCCAGGAATCGATAAATACGCGCAAAGGCGTGGAGCGGTGTCTGAGGTTCGCTTTTGAATATGCACGGAAGAGGAACAAGGATAAGAAATTGACGCTTTGCGGGAAGACAAATGTCCTTACGTTCGCTTTTAACCTGTGGGAACGGGCATTTTACGAAGTAGCCGCGGAGTACAGCGACATCAAGACGGACTATGCCCACGTGGACGCCACGTGTATGTGGATGGTAAAGAACCCGGAATGGTTTGACGTGATCGTTACTGATAATATGTTCGGGGACATCATTACCGATCTGGGCGCAATGATCCAGGGAGGAATGGGCATCGCATGCGGCGGCAATATAAACCCCGAAGGCGTTTCGATGTACGAGCCTATAGGCGGTTCGGCCCCGAAATATGCGGGAAAGAACGTGATCAACCCGATGGCGGCCATACTCGCCGGCGGTATGATGCTCGAGTTCCTGAAGGAGAACGAGGCCTCGGCCGCTATCGAGAATGCCGTTCAGAAGGCTATCCGGAAAGATCTGAGATCAATGGAAGCCGGCAAGATGGGAATGGGCACAAAGGAGGTCGGCGACCTTATTGCACGATACGTCGCAGAGTAGATAGACTCAATACGTTACGTCTTTTCGGACACCCTGAGCTTCCTGCTCAGGGTGTTTCTGTTTATCCCCAGAAGCCTTGCGGCCTTCGAAATGTTATTGTCGCTTATCCTCAGGGCAGCCTGAATGAAAACATCCTCGACATGTGTGAGCAGCTTGAGGTAGACGTCATCCTTATCATTGACCTTTGATAACAAGATCTTTTCCGCAATATGTTCAAGACGAAGATCAAGGAGTGAATATAAGTCTCGAATAGTATTAGGCATATTCGATTCCATCCAGTTGATGTATTTGTCAGGAAGTTGTTAGGATATATTACAAAGAATTTCTCGCCCGGTGTCAATCATTATTATACAAAAATTTGAGGCGTCTGGGGTGAGAGAAGGAAAGCCCATAAAATCAATCTGTTACACACGCTATATAGAGAGACCTGTTGTGCATAAGTGCTGATAATGGATATTATGTTAACTAAGGATACTATCCGTGAGCTTTTCGTCTACGTCGGGACCGATAAGGAAGTACTGCATACCCGACGGTGTCGCATCGATGCGAGTTCCTGTTATACCCGGGTTCCTGTGTCAGCTGCCTCCTCCAGGTTCTCATCACCGAGTTTTCGTGCCGGGGGTGCATACCACCGCTCCTTCGGCACCACTTTGGGCTCGGCCGGGTCAGCGCGGTACGAGGGGGACATGATCTGGACGTCGTACTCATTGAAGATGTCCTGTATGTTCCTGTGCAGTTCTGCGTATATCTCTGCCATTATGTCCGGGCGGTCCGTGTATGCGTTGAGTTCATAGGACACATAAAAATCGTCCAGGGAGGTTTGTAAGATGAACGGCGGCGGCTGCCGGAGGAGCCCCGTTGTTTTTTCGGCTGCAATGAGAAGGAGGGCCTCGACCTGCCGCCACGGGGTGTCATATCCGATGGTGACAGTCGTGTGGAGGATAAGTCCCCGTTCCTTTGCCAGAAAACTGTAATTGACCACGGGGCTGCTGACGATCATGGAACTCGGCACCACGATCTCCTCATTCTTGACGGTCTTCAGGTGGACGACCTGCAGACGCATTTCGACGACATCCCCCACAAAGTCCCCGATCTTCACGCGGTCCCCGATCCTGAACACCCGCCGGTAGATCAGGGTATAACCCGCTATCACATTAGCGACCGCCGAACTCGATCCGATGGAGATCAGGGCACCGAGAAATACGGATATGCCCTTGAAGGCGAGCGAGCTTGAACCGGGGATGTATGGATATGCCATAACCGCGGCGGAAACCAGGATGAGTAGCCGGCAGATCTTGTACGTCGGGTCTGCCCAATCAGGATAGAAGTCCTTGATCTCTATTGTGCCGGTTCCGATCTGGTCGAACAATTGGTGGACGATCTTCAGCGCATACCGTGTCACGACAATGATGACGATAATTATGACAACATCGGGGAACTCACGCAGGACTGCTAGACCCGCTGTTTTGAGAGGGCCGGCTATATAACCGAAGATCTGGTCAGCAAACTCTCTTGTCCACGGCAGGAAGCTCAGACTCGAATGTACGTAGACATAGAAAAAGAACAGAAAGGCAGCTAAACGCGTGACCTTGATCAGCGTTGTTATGACCATTCTGAGCCTCTCTGCCCGGAGGATGTCGAATTTTGTGATACTGACAAGGATCTTCTTGGATTCCACCCACCCGTCTATCTTCTCCTGAAGTCTGCGGTACACTCTGTTCAGGAAAATAAAGATGGCTATAAGGACCATGGTCGCAGCAAGGACGAAAATGCACCCGAGCACGATGCTCTTCATACCATACTTCTTTCTGTATTCCCTGATCCCGTCCTGCATGAGCTGCACCCGTTCCTTGGTCAGTTCGAGCCTGTCCCTACCCTCCGCGCGGGCATCTTCGTTCAGGACGGCCAGTAATTGCTTGTGTCCCGCACTGATCAGGATCGATGGGGACTTATAATCCATTGTCGTTATCGAATCCACGGGCATGTTGAAGTTTTCAGCGAGTTCCTTGAGTCTTTCCGATGTCATCTCTGCCCGTGCTTTAGCCGAGACTGAGACTCCCTTGACCTCCTTGATCAGGAACAGGGTTTTATCACCGAGGACCACAGGGTAGGCCGCGGGCGTGCTTTCCGCTGTTCTACCGGCACGGGTGGCCTCAGGCGGTCCGCCTGTCCGGGCAAAGGTGCTGAAAGCCGCCAGTACTATGACTACAGCCAAAAACAACACAGCGACTGCGGACTTTCTCATTTCTCTTCCCCCATTTAACATCTTTCCCTTGCTGTAATAACACCCCTTTACGGCCCGTTTCAGCGGACAAGCTCGATGATGTCCATAGAGTGGCTGGCCTCCGGGTGGCTGGACGACGGTCCCTCGGTAACAATCGCCAGATCCCCTTTCAGACCGTGGCCGTCCATCCAGGCTTTCACGTATTCCTTCCAGTTCTCGGGCAGTTGCGGCTCACGCACCGGGAATACGCCCGAAGAGAACTGGAGGTGCCGGCAGGTCGCCTCATGTCTGCTGATCGCAATAGTCCAGACAGGAAGGCGGAATCGCGCTATACTGCGTGCTGTGGCCCCGCTTCTGGTCGGGACAAACACGGCCGCCGGCATTGCGTATTCCAGGCAGGTCTGCACACTGATCGCAATGAGATGCTCCGGGAGGACCTTTCCCTCAAGCTCGATCCCCTTGAACAACCCCTTTACCGTGTTGGCGCAGCGATGGGCCTCCGAAGAGGCCGCGATCTTCACAAGCATGGCCACGGCGTCCACGGGATACCTGCCCACGGCGGATTCGGCCGATAACATGACACAGTCGGTCCCGTCAAGGATCGCGTTTGCCACGTCTGTGGCCTCGGCCCTAGTCGGGCGGCGGTTATTCACCATGGACTCGAGCATCTGGGTGGCCGTGATAACAGGTTTGCCGAGCATATTTGCGAGATGTATGATACTTTTTTGCACTATAGCTATGTCCTCGATCGGGATCTCTACCCCCAGGTCGCCGCGGGCAATCATGACGCCGTCAGCCGCCTTGAGGATCTCCTCGACGTGGCCAAGGGCTCCGGACCGCTCTATCTTGGCTATAATGAAGGGATAATGGCCCAGTTCCTCCGCGGCCTTGCGGACCGCCTCTATATCGGCAGCACGTTCAACGAAGGACTGGCTGACAGCGTCCACCCCGTTCTCGAGGGCGAACTTCAGGCACTCATGGTCCCGTTCAGTGAATGCGCTGATCCCAAGATCAATCCCGGGAAGGTTAAGTCCCTTGCGTGAGCGGATCTCTCCCCCCACCAGTACCGAGCAGGTTACATCGTTGTCTTTGACCTCTGTCACTTTCAACTGGATATATCCGTCATTGAGAAAGAGTATGTCCCCGGGCTTCACGGCTTCCGGCAGTCCCGTGAAGGAAACCGATACGCGGCCGGCCCCGCTTGCATCCTGGTCAGTCGTCAGGACGAAAGTATCGCCGACCTTAAGCTCCGTGGGCTCCGGAGTAACGCTTCCGATCCGCATCTTCGGTCCGGAAAGGTCGGCCATTATAGCAATCCTTTTGCCTGATGACCGGGACACGGCCCGCAAATTCTCGATGACCTTCGCGTGAACGGAGAACTCACCGTGTGAAAAATTGAGCCGTGCGATATTCATGCCCGCCTCTATCATCCGTTTCATCACCTCGGGCGACTCGGAAGCGGGCCCGATGGTACAGATGATCTTCGTTTTTGGCGAATCGATGTTCATACCTTCCCTCCTTTGCACAGGGACACTTAAGGACCGATCCTTTTAACCCCGAGAGAGTCAATTCGAGGGGTTGGTGCCCGTACCGGGGGACAAGGCCCTCATATCCGAAACGGAACCCGTATATCGCGCTCACCCCTTGGTGGCCGTTCAGGCTCAGGACGACGGATCCTATAGGGTCGTTTAAGCCCGGGCATATGCTGCCGCATGAGCGCGGCGGATAGTTCTTCCCCCCGGCCAGGAGGGGAGGCTTCAGTGCTTCTGACGGGTTCGCCCGTCAACACACGCCCTTTTGCTTGCGGTACCGCCGGATCAGGGAATTGGTCGAAGTATCGTGTGCCAGGACCGGTTCTTCAACGCTTACGAGTTCCATCAAAATGCGCTGTGCAAGGGCCTTGCCCAGTTCGACGCCCCACTGGTCAAAGGGGTTGATCTGCCAGATGACGCCCTGTGTGAATACCGAGTGCTCGTACAGGGAAACAAGCTTTCCGAGGGCCTCGGGCGTGAGCCTCTCCATCAGGATCGTATTCGATGGCCGGTTCCCCTCGAAAACCCGATGGGGATTGAGCCATTCGGCCGTGCCCTCCGTCCTGACCTCATCCGGCGTCTTCCCGAACGCCAGGGCCTCGGTCTGGGCGAACACGTTGGCGAGGAGCATGTCGTGATGTATGCCAGGAGCATTGAGAGGCTGGCTGAACGCTATAAAATCGCACGGGACCAATTTTGTCCCCTGATGGATCAGCTGGTAAAAAGAGTGCTGGCCATTGGTTCCCGGCTCACCCCAGTAGATGGACCCCGTCTGATAAGCGACGCGTTCCCCTTCGAGCGTGACGCATTTGCCGTTGCTTTCCATCGTCAACTGCTGTAAATAGGCCGGGAAGCGTTTCAGGTACTGCTCGTAGGGCAGCACGGCATAAGTCTCGGCGCCGAAGAAATTGTTGTACCACACTGAAAGGAGGCCCATGAGCACGGGCAGGTTGCGTTCGAACGGGGCCGTACGGAAGTGCTCGTCCATCTGGTGAAAGCCGCTGAGCAGAGCACCGAAGTTATCGGACCCGATGGCGAGCATCGTCGATAGGCCGATCGCAGAGTCCATGGAGTAGCGTCCTCCCACCCAATCCCAGAACTCGAACATATTCGCCGTATCGATACCGAACCGAGCGACCTCGGCCACGTTCGTCGATACCGCAACGAAATGGCGGGCAATCGCGCTTTCGTCACCGCCGAGCCCCGTGAGAAGCCACTCCCGGGCTGTATGTGAGTTCGTCATCGTCTCGAGCGTCGTAAACGTCTTCGAGGAGACAATAAAAAGAGTTTCCGCAGGATCGAGATCGTGGACGGCTTCAGCGAAATCGGTGCCGTCAACATTGGAAACGAAACGGAATGTCAATGAACGGTCGCTGTAGTGCTTCAAGGCCTCGTAGGCCATAACGGGACCCAAGTCCGAGCCGCCGATGCCGATATTCACGACATTGCGGATCCGCCTTCCCGTGTGACCTCTCCATTGCCCGCCCCGCACGCGATCACAGAAATCTGCCATTCTGTCAAGGACGGCATGGACCTCCGGCACGACATTCTTGCCGTCCACGAGGATCGATGCACCTCGAGGCGCACGCAGGGCCACATGCAGTACCGCCCTCTTCTCGGTCACGTTGATCTTTTCCCCGCGAAACATGTTGTCGATGCTCGTACGCAGACCCGACCCCCCTGCCAGCTCGACGAGGAGCCGTACCGTCTCGTCGGTAATGCGGTTCTTGGAATAATCGAGGTAAATACCGACGGCCTCGATAGCCATCCGTTCCCCGCGCCCGGGGTCGTCTGCGAAAAGTTTCCGCAAATGCAACCCCCTAACGCTTTTGTAGTGCTCTTCGAGAATTTTCAGGATCGGGCTGCCGGCCGCATACCGCATCTTAGTACTCATCTCAACCTCCCTTGATCGAACCAGGACCTCGAGATATCGTGGATGTGGTCCGAATGACGGCACAAAAGGGTCAGGAAGCCTCTGGGCCCGTGTGACTGAAATGTCACAGGTTGGCACACTTGCCATAACACCGTTATAGCCTCGTGCGTGACGGATGTCAATCGGCCCTTCTCCGACTCCATTCCAGGGCAATTTGCTGTCTCAGACCATTATATGCAATGACCGCCCGTGAGTCATCGAATTTCGGATGGCATCTCCCGGATTATCCCCAACTGGATATATATCGGCCGAATAAGTTTCCGTATCCTTGGAAGCCGGGTTAAGAAGACAAGAGCCCCGGCGCAACAGATAAGGCCGCAGATAGTTAGTGTGGCCGGTGCTCCAAGCGATTGTGCGAGGCTGCCCGCCAGGAGGCTGCCAAATGTGGCCATTCCCATGAATGCCATTGCATAAAAACTCATCATTCGGCCCCGCTTGTCTTCCTCGACAATAGTCTGAAGGACCGTGTTGCTCGATGCCATGTGAACTATCATGCCAAAGCCCGCGCCAAGCATCATGACAAGGGACAACGCCATATAGCGCGAAAATGAGAAAACGACCAGACTGACACCCAGGATCATTGGAGCTATAACCAAAAATCTTCCCAGCCCGCGCACTGACCTCCGTGATGCGAGAAAGACGGCCCCGACAAGGGCCCCTATTCCGGTTGCGCCCATGAGGAACCCCAGTGCATAGGCGCCCCCGTGAAGGATGTCCCGGGCGAAAACCGGCATGAGGACTAGGTACGACGTACCCATAAAGCTTACAAGGCCAAGAAACAGGATTATATCCCGTATCGGCGGGAATCCGAAGGTATATCGGGCGCCCTCGGCCAGCCCGTGGAGGAACGGTTGCCCGCTGGATTCGATAACACGCGGCCGGACATTCATGGCTAGGAGGGCAATAACGATCGCAAAATAACTTATCCCGTTAAGGAGGAAACATACGGCCTCGCCGAAGAGGCCGATCAGGACCCCGGCAATAGATGGCCCCAGGAGCCTCGCACCATTGAACATGACTGAATTGAGAGCGATAGCGTTTCCGAGATCTTTCTTGTTTTCTACAAGATCGATGACAAATGATTGTCTAACGGGAATGTCCAGCGCATTGACGAGGCCGATGAAGAGGCTCAAGGCGACGAGATGCCAGACCGCCACGAATCCCGTAAATGTCAGCACTGCAAGTATGAGGGCCTGAAGCATGGACAGGGCCTGTGTGAGCACAAGCGTGCGCCGGCGGTCGAACCTGTCGGCGAAGACCCCGGCAAAAGGTGCAAGTACAAACGTGGGAATCTGCCCTGAAAAGCCGATCAAACCCAGCAGAAAAGGCGAGCCCGTAAGGCGATAGACAAGCCAGCTCATTGTGATCTGTTGCATCCATGTCCCGATAAGGGATATGCCCTGCCCTCCGAAGAATAACCTGTAGTTCCTGTAATGCAGGGCCCTGAGTAAGAATTTCAAGCCTGTACCTGGAGTTGGCATATCTAACCTTATACCGCACGTTTATCCGCCCGGGAAAGAGATCTTTCTTTTCTTCTGTGCCTGAAGAAACTTGCCAGGATGAACACGATCACGGCAGTTGTTCCCGCAAGGACCAGGATGTGATCTACCCGTGCCATGTCTCTTTTCAAAACTGAAAGGCTATTCCCCGCAAAATAGCCGAGGCCGAGCGAGAATGATATCGAAAACACCGCAGAAATTGAGTCTACCAGCAGGAATTTCAGGCGCGGGACACCCACTATCCCGGAGATGAGGAACACCGGCACCCTCAGGCCGGCCATATGCCTGCCCGCCGCAACCATCAAAACGCCCCATCGATTGATTTTCTCTTCCAATCTGGCGAGGGTCGGAGCCGAGATGATGGCCGAAAATCTCTTATGTCGGACGATATTTCTTCCGTACCTTCTCCCTATGCTATAAAGAATGAGATCGGCAACGAGAACTGACGGATAAACGATCAGGATCGATGGGAAAAAGTTTATCACGTGCTGGGCCATCAAAAATCCGGTCACAATAAGCACCCCGTCTTCAGGAAAAGGAAACCCCAGCCCTCCAAGTATCAGGATACAGAATATCCCGATATAGGTAAAATGCTCAATAAAGGGAATAACATCGGTCATTTCTCTCACCGGGAGTGACTTTTGCCTCCGGGGCGGTTCAAATCCCTGCCGTCCTCGTTGTATGACTATAATCATCCCCCAGACAAACAGCAGGAATACTCGCCGGGAGATAAAAACGTTATCTTCCGCAAGAACAGGAGCGTTGCAGGATTACGCGACCGGGCGGGCATGCAAACTGGACAATCCTCAATCACGAATTAGAATTATAATAATAGTGGGCAATATATGGAAAAGGAAGACAAAAACCAAAATCCGATCGATAAATTTCAAAATGCGCTCAGGCAGCGTAAAGCCCAACAGAGAAAAGACGGCCCGCCGAACAGAGCAAGTTTTGCCCTGTGGTATTTTGTTCTGGTCTTTATTCTCCTGATCGCGCTTCAACATTACTTTCTCTCGAAAAATGTTCAAACCATCCCCTACAGCCAGTTCAAACATGAACTGTCGGCCGGTCATATCAGCAAATTGACAATCGGTACGGATACGATCAACGGAACACTCAGCGCCAAGGGCAAAAACCCCGAGGAATTTGTTACGATCAGGGTTGAAGACCCCGATCTCGTTAAGGAACTTGATCAAAAGAATGTCGATTATTCCGGGCGGTATGAGAGTACATGGTTGAGCAACATACTGACATGGATCGTCCCGATCGCGATTTTTTTCATTGTCTGGCGCCTTTTGATGACCAGGATGGGTGGCCCCGGGGCAGGCATAATGTCATTTGGGCGAAGCAGGGCCAAGCTTCTGGTCCAGGACGAGATCCAAATTACATTTAATGATGTTGCCGGTATAGACGAAGCAAAACAGGAACTGCAGGAGGTGGTGGAGTTTCTCAAGAACCCCGACAAGTTCCAGAGGCTTGGCGGCAGGATACCGAAAGGGGTGCTCCTCGTGGGCGCACCAGGCACCGGGAAGACCTTGCTTGCCAAGGCTGTTGCGGGAGAGGCAAAGGTCCCTTTTTTCAGCATAAGCGGTTCCGAATTCGTCGAGATGTTTGTCGGTGTGGGTGCATCCAGGGTCCGCGACCTCTTTTCCCAGGCCACAAACCAGGCCCCGTGCATAATTTTTATAGATGAGCTCGACGCGCTCGGCAAGGCGCGCGGCATCAATGTTTTTGGCGGTAATGACGAACGCGAACAGACTTTGAACCAGCTGCTTGTCGAAATGGACGGTTTTCAGACGAACAAGGGTGTCATTATCATGGCCGCAACCAACCGGCCCGAGATCCTCGACCCGGCCCTGCTCAGGCCCGGACGGTTTGACCGCCAGGTCCTTATTGACCGGCCCGACATAAACGGACGGGAAGCGATTCTGAAGATACATTCCCGGAATATCGTCCTTGGCCCAGAGGTTGATCTTAGGAAAATAGCAGCGCTTACACCCGGATTTGTCGGGGCTGATCTCGCAAATGTAATAAACGAGGCCGCATTGATGGCTGCACGGAAGAACAAAAATGCGGTCGGTGTAGAAGAATTTGAGGAGGCGATCGACAGGATCGTAGGCGGGCTTGAAAAAAAGAACAGGGTGATGAATCCCCGGGAAAAGGAGATCGTCGCGTTTCACGAATCCGGTCATGCCATCGTTGCAGAGTCGGTGAAATACGCCGATCCAGTCAACAAGATCTCGATCATATCACGGGGTATTGCCGCTCTCGGCTATACCCAGCAGAGGCCGACAGAGGACCGTTACCTCTTGACTAGGCCGGAGTTGCTCGACAGGCTTGCCGTTCTCCTAGGAGGCCGCGCCGCGGAGGAGATAGTTTTCGGGGAAGTATCGACGGGCGCCCAGAACGATCTTCAGAGGGCCACAGACATAGCACGCTCCATGGTAACGGAATACGGTATGAGCGACCGTTTGGGCCTCGCCACATACGAGCGGCGCGGCAATCCGATGTTTCCCCCGGATAATTTCACGACCACCAGGACGTACAGTGAAGCAAAGGGTGCCGAGATCGATGAAGAGATATCACGGCTCCTTGACGAGGCGCATCACAGGGTCCAGAAGATCCTGACCGACCGGAGGGAATTACTCGACCACCTTGCCCACAGACTGTGTGAAACGGAGATAGTGCGAGGAGATGAATTGAGAAAAATGATCGATGAATTCCGCGAAAAGAAGATCGATGGTGAATAAGCAACAGGTATTTTTCGCAATTTTTGCAACTATTCCCCTGTTCTTTGGCGCGTGTGGTGCCTGTCTTTCGAAAGAAGTTCCTGATGCCGCGACAGTGACACGTTGTACCCTGGAAAACGGTCTTCGCGTGGCCATCGTGCAGAACAGGCTTGCACCCGTTGTCAGTACGGTCATGAATTACCTTGTTGGCTCCAATCAATCGCCTCTCGGCTTTCCCGGTATGGCCCATGCCGAGGAACACATGATGTTCAGGGGCAGCCCCGGTCTTACGGCAGATCAGCTTGCCAACATCCTGGCGGCCATGGGAGGCATGTTCAATGCGGACACGCAGCAGACCGTAACACAGTATTTTCTTGTATTTCCGTCTGCTGACATCGATATTGCCCTGCGCATCGAGGCGACCAGGATGAACGGGATACTGGACGATTCGGGATCGTGGGCACAGGAGCGGGGTGCACTGGAGCAAGAGGTGTCCCAGGACCTTTCGGAACCTGACTATATTTTTTATGCCACCGTACTGTCCCGCATGTTCAGGGGTACACCCTACGAGCATACATCTCTCGGCAGTGCCGGGTCGTTCAGGCAGACCACCGCGGGGATGCTCAGGGAGTTTTACCGGGCATGGTATAAACCTAACAATGCCATTCTCGTGATCGTTGGAGACGTCGATCCGGCAAAAGTACTGGGCAAGGTCCGCCGGTTCTTTGGAACGATCCCTTCCGGCAGGTTGCCCGAGCGCAGGGAGGTCAAGCCTAGGCCCGTAACAGAAGAGACTTTTCGCCTCAAAACGGATGCTTATTACGGGCTGGCTGCTATCTCATTCAAGATGCCCGGATACAAGGACCCCGATTGGGCGGCAAGCCAAATTCTATCCGACATCCTGTCGAGCCAGCGCAGCGATCTTTTCAACCTCGTCACGCAGGGAAAGGCCTTTTACACAGAATTCGTCCTGAGCACGTTCCCCGAACTGGGTTTGGGTCATGCGATGGCGATGTTCCCCAGGGGGGCCGACCCGCAGGTACTCATCACGATGATGCGCGAGGTACTGATCTACGCCATATCCAACGGGTTCAGCGCTGATATGTTAGAGGCCGCGAAACGAATACGTCAGACAAAAATGGAGTTGAGAAAAACGTCGATACCTGGACTCGCCAATACCTGGTCCCATGCGCTGGCGTTGGAGGGACGTAAGTCTCCGGACGATACGCTGAACGATATTCGTAAGGTCACGGTCGACGACGTGAATCGCGTTGCCAGAAAATACCTGGTCCTAGATCATTCAATCACTACGGTGTTGGAACCCGAGCCTTCAGGCGGCCCGGTCACACTCAGCCATGAGGCGGCGCTTGAGGCGCCCTCGCCCGGCAAGGTCAAGGAGGTTAAACCGCCGCCATGGGCGAAGGGCGCACTTTCCCGCTCCGCCCCTCCCGCCCCGCCCATCAGCCCCCCTATATCACGACTGTCAAACGGGCTAACCCTTATCGTTCACCCGTTATCCGTGAGCGATACGGTTAGCGTGTACGGGCATATAAAGAACGAGCCGGGGATCGAGGTCCCTCGGGGAAAAGAAGGTGTCCATGAGGTGCTCGATCAGCTTCTCGTATATGGAACACAGGCGCACGACCGGATTGGTTTCCAAAAAGCCCTCGATAATATCGGAGCGCGACTGGCGGCCGGATTCGATTTTTCACTTGAGGTTCTGAACGATTCGTTCGAACCAGGGTTGAAGCTCCTTGCCGAAGCTGAATTACACCCGTTGCTGCCCGAAGACGCATTTTCTGTAGTGAGGCAACAGGTGCAGTCGGCAGTGGTCGGCAGACTATCGAGCGCCGATTATCTGACCGCAAGGTCACTTGAAAAAGCCCTGTTCCCTCCTTCGGATCCCCTCCTGCGTGAAGCGACACCCGCAACTGTATCATCGCTGACATTGCAGGATGTGAGGAATTATCATCAGGATACATTTCGTCCCGAGTTGACGACCATGGTCATTATCGGAAATGTAACACCCGACCGTGCGCGGGCCCTCGTCGAAAGATATTTCGGAGCATGGAATGTGCGGGGAAAATCCCCGGATATACGCCTTAAGCCGGTGCCGCCCAACAGATCATCGAGTGTCTCGGTCCCCGATAGATCACGGGTGCAGGCCAGAGTGGTACTCGCACAAACCCTCGGGATTGGGGGGTCCCACCCTGATTACTATGCGCTCGAGCTGGGCAACAGCATCCTTGGCGGGGCATTTTACGCTACCCGACTATACCGGGAACTCCGTGAAGAACTTGGACTTGTCTATCACGTGTCCTCAACGCTCAATATGGGAGAGACACGGTCGACATATCTCATAGAGTTCGGGTGCGACCCGAAAGACATTTCCAGCGTCAGGTCCATTATTCTCAGGAACCTCTCCGATATGCAAAAGACACCTGTGTCAAAAGCCGAACTCGAACAGGCCAGGGCACTTTTGCTGCGAAAGATATCGCTGTCCGGATCTAGCGTGAAGAAGATAGGAACGGATATTATCGACCGGGTATCGAAAGGCCTGCCGGTGGATGAGCCTGTCCGGGCCGCACGTGCATATACGGATCTCACGGCCGATGAGGTCCGCAAATCATTCGCACGGTGGGTCCGTCCCGGGGGCCTCGCCGAGGTCATCGAAGGACCGGCCAAATAGAAACAACGAAATCATGAGGAGGCACCCCGATGAGCCTGAGGAACATTCGCCATCGAAACACTGTTGTGATAGTGATAACATTGATCGTTGCCGTGATTGTAACAGCTATACTCGTGAAAACGAAGGCGTGTGCAAGCCGCATCCAGGCGGACTCGGGAAAGATATTGCAGATACAGGACAAACCAACCGGTCCTGTCGACCTGTCGACCGCTATTATCAATGTTGCGAACCAGAATATCCCCGCGGTCGTATATATTCGGGTCATGCAGTCGAGGACAGTGGAAAACCCTTTTTTCCCTTTTCAGAACGATCCGTTCTTCCGCCGTTTCTTCGGTAACCGCGCGATGCCGCCGCGATTCAAGCAGGAGATAGCGGGAGTTGGCTCAGGGATGATAATAGACCGGAGCGGGAACATTCTCACGAACAATCATGTGACGGCGAACGCCACAAAGATGACGGTCATCCTTTCGAATGGAAGCCGCCACGAAGCCCAGCTGGTAGGTTCTGACCCGAAGACCGACCTGGCGGTGATCAGGATCGCTCTGCCGCCGACACAGCTCCCCTATGTCGTGTTTGGTGACTCGGACAAAGTACAGGTCGGTGAATGGGTGGTCGCCATCGGGGCGCCGCAGGCTTTCGAAAAATCGGTGACCCAGGGCATCGTCAGCGGTATGCACCGGACGGGGATCAGCGAACCCACGGATTACCAAGATTTCCTTCAAACCGATGCGCCCATAAACCCCGGAAATAGTGGAGGTCCCCTGCTCAACCTGTACGGACAGGTCATAGGCGTCAACGCGGCTATCGCCACCTCATCGGGAGGGTTCGAAGGGATCGGGTTTACAATCCCCAGTAATATTGCCGTTTATGTTGCGAAAGCACTTATTGAAAGCGGTAAGATAGAAAGGGGATGGCTCGGCGTAACCATTCGGGATATTCCGGCCGGTGAGGCATTACCGGCGGGTGCCAAGGGCACTCAAGGTTCCGTGATCGAAAATGTCGCAAAAGGCGGGCCTGCACAGAAGGCGGGCCTAACCAAAGGCGATGTCGTCGTGGCGTTTAACGGAAAGGATATAACGAACACGAACGATCTCAGGAATAAGGTATCGCAGACAACTCCCGGGACCGTCGTTACCCTCACGGTCCTTCGGAATGGAAAGCGTCAGGACCTGAAGGTGACGCTGGGAAGCGAGAGGGACGCAGCGCGGTCCATCACGGCATCTCTCGAGATAAGGCTCGGGGGACAGTTCAGGTCTCCAACCGATGCGGAGGTACAGAAATACGGCTTAACCTCCGGCATGGGTGTCATGATAACATCCATACAGCCCGGCGGGCCGCTGGGACATGCGGGATTTGAGGTCAATGACGGCATACTGGGTGTTAGTGGTCAGGCCGTCTACGGAGTTGAAAGTCTTGCTGCTCTCCTGGAATCAGTGAAACCGGGCCAAAAAATAGATGTGATCGTACTCGACCACCGCTCCGGAGGGACAGGGAAGATAATGATAGCTGTAAGGTAATAATGAAGTTTACTTTTGTGGCGGGTTTTCTCTCGCGAGCTTCGTTATCACCTGTGCGATATCGTGGCACAAAGATCCTATCGCCCGGCTATGGGCGTCCACAAACGCCTCGTAGTCCTTCCCCTGCACGGGCTCCGTCAATCTAGATCGCCTCGTGGCCAGGACCTTATTCTCTGGACCGCCTGACACGGACCACCACGTTTCCAGTACGACCTCCTCGCCAAGTATTCCATCCATCCGTATCACCGCGACGTCGAGGCGCCAGTCGTGGGGAATTGACGGTCTCCAAGGGTACACAGAGACCATTTTTGTGCAGACCAGACGTGAAAGGTTTTGCGCGAGCACCCTAGGAAATGTATCGGAGAGCGGTTCGGCCCAACGGTCAAGCTGGGCCAGGGTCAGCTCATTGCGGGTGGCCCGGGTAACGATCTGCGGCCTGTCCAAATATTCCGGTAGCCGTACAGGCCCGATCCCGAGGCTGATACATGGCTCCGAAGCCGGCGGCTCGAGGCCCGCCCCTTCAGATAAGGGGTTCAAAAGGTAAAACCTCGGGGGCTCGGAACTTGAACACCCGTTCAGCAACAACAACGTGGCGACCAAAGCGGCGCTAATAACGACCTTTCCACAGGGAATTTTCATTTCGATCCCCCCTTTATAGTTTTCTTTCCGAAGATAAGCGATTCGGGCTGTTCTTCGAGGGTCTCCGCAAGGAACCTCAGTGACCGCGAAGTCCTCTCGAGTTCAGTCAGCGTTTTATTCAGCCTGTAAACAACAGGAGAATCCTCTCCGGCCGTTTTCTCGATACTGCGGGCAACAAGCTGGACCTTCTGTAATGTTACCACAGCCTCATCGGAGGTTTTCGTGAGGCTCTTTACGAGAGGTCCGACCTGGTTTTCCACCGTGTGCGCCAGCGCCCTCGTCTCGTCAAAGGTCTGCGCGATGGAGGCTGCCATCCGGGCCGTCTCCGGCGAATTTACCAGCCTTTCGATCCCATCCAATGTTGACTGCATCTTTTGGGCTATCTGTTCAATGGGGATTTGCTCCATTCTTCTGGTAAGCAACTGGAGTTGTGTGGGGATGGTAGGTATCTCCGGATACTTTGAAGGAACGTGGACGAACTTCGCCGGCTTTTCAGGATAAAAGTCGAGGGCTACCAGCAACTGGCCCGTTACGAAACTTTGCATTTCGAGCTGGGCCCTGAGCCCTTGCTTTATAAGCGCGTCCAAATACCCGTAGAGTACCTTTTTGCGGTCTCCTCTTTTGGGGCGAAACCCGTCTATCACTTGGACGTCGGCCTCACCGATCTCCACGTGGACGGGGATGAGGACCGACAGGTCCTTCTGGTTGAAGAGCATGCCGACATCGGTCACGGTACCCACCCTGACCCCCCGGAAGACGACAGGTGATCCGACGGCGAGGCCCTTCACGGAACCTTCAAAATACATCACAAATTTTGCTTTGTCCTGGAAGAACTTCCCCGATCCGAGTATGGCGACGGCCAGTACGACCAGGCCAACGGCAACCACTACGAAAAGCCCTATGACTGTTTTGTTTACCGGTTTGCTCATGAGTATTCCCTCTCCTGCCAGTTTTACAAGGCTTGCACACGGGCGCTTTCTTCGCCTCGGGTAAGGAAATTCCTGACTTTCGGGTCCGTCGACTCGATAAGTAACTTCCTGGGATCACCGCTTGCCGTCATGGTCCTGGTATCTACATCGAGATAGACCGAATTATTCCCTATGGCGAAAATACTGGCAAGCTCGTGTGTAACGATAACGAACGTCGTTCCTAGGCTTTCCCGCAGTTCGAGGATAAGGTCGTCGAGGAGCCTGGCGCTCACCGGATCGAGGCCGGCGGAAGGCTCGTCGAAAAAAAGGATGTCAGGGTCGAGGGCCATTGCCCGTGCGAGGCCCGCTCTTTTTTTCATGCCACCGCTGATCTCTGAAGGATAGAATTTCTCGAATCCCGCAAGGCCCACGAGGGCAAGCTTCAAGGATACGATCTTCGTGATCTGTTTTTGGCCGAGGTTCGTATACTGTTCCAGGGGAAGAGCAACGTTCTCCGCCAGGGTCATGGAACTCCACAGAGCCCCGCTTTGGTACATTACGCCGAACCGCCTCATGATACGTTGCCGTTCCGCCAGGTCCGCTTCCCAGAAATTCACGTTGCCGTATATGACCTGCCCGCGCGATGGCTTTTTCAATCCGATTAGGATCTTCATCAATGTGCTCTTGCCGCAGCCGCTCCCGCCCATGACAATGAAAATGTCCCCTTTCCTGACCGTAAAGTTGAGGTCCTTCATGAGGATGAAATCGCCGTATCCCATGTCCAGTCCATTCACTACGATCTCAGGTGGTGCATCCGCCATGTTTTTATGTCCTCTTCAGCAGTATCAACATCGTTTTAGATCCCAAGCACATTGCATACGACCGTAATGATCGCCGTCGCGACAATAATGCTGACGATACCGGTCACGACGGCCGAGGTCGTCGCCTGCCCGACGGCCGAGGCACTTCTTCCGCACTGTATCCCCCTGAGACATCCGGAAAGGGCAACGATCACCCCGAACACGGCACTATGGAAGAGACCTATCCATATATTGGTGAGAGTGAGGGCCGATCTTGTCTCGTTGAGGTAGACGATAGGGTTGAGGTCGAGCATGGTCACCCCGACGATCAACCCGCCGAGGATGCCCATTACATCTGCATAGACACACAGAACAGGCATCATAATGATGAGGGCCAGCATCCGTGGCAATACCAGGAATTCCATGGGGGAGACACCGAGTGTTCTCAGTGCGTCGATCTCCTCGTTAACCTGCATGGTGCCCAGTTGTGCTGCGTAGGAAGCGCCCGTGCGGCCGGCCATGATGATCCCTGTCATGATGGCGCCCATGACCCGTACCATGGCAATTCCCACAAGGTCAGCCACATAGATCTGGGCCCCGAAGGTCTTGAGCTGGACCGCACCGACAAAAGCAAAGATGAGCCCAACAAGCACGCTGATAAGTGAAACGATGCCGAAGGCGCGGGATCCCGACTCCTCGAGAAATTGGAGCAGGTCCGTCCGGCGGAAGTTTGCACGCCCGGTAACAAATCGAGCGAAGGCCACGGAGGCATCGCCGAGGAAATCGAGTATCTCGGCGGAGGAGGCCTTGAATTGCAGGACACGCTCCCCTATCCTCATCAGCAAAGGCTCCTTGCGCGATTCTTTTCTGGTGCCCTGCCTCTCCGGGATAGCCGAGGCCAGCCTTAAAAGACGTCGTGCCCCTTCTGGGAGACCGTCGGTCTCGAGGGAGATACCGAGCCGGGAACACTGTTTACTGACCTCCATGAGGAAGGTGAGGAGGCTCGAGTCCCATCCGGAAAGCCTGGATGTGTCGAAGCGGACAGTGCGCGGAACGGTTCCGGGTACAAAGGCGCTAGTAACCTCACGATCGTCGGGCGGGCTGTCCGACGTGGTCCACGAACCGGCAAGGCGGATAATCAGCGCATCTTCCACCAGACGGTCGACGGACACCCTGTTCACCTGTTCCGAGTTCATTTAAATGTCCTTAGCATGGACGAATACGCTTAGATACGCCCTCAATGCCCTGCCGGGTTTGCAGATCCATGGTTTTTTAACCATGCAAAAGGCAATCATATCGTAAGTATACAATAAGTATGGAGATTTTCAAGTAAAATGACGATAATGACCGGAAAACGTTTAGCTTTCCTTAGATGAGATCACGGATAATAAAAAAGGGTTACTTTGTATTGTAACCCTTTGTTTTTTT
>Ga0172382_10004251_pt1 | contig 22048 bp, 24 predicted proteins | sample Leawel138RmetaG_FD_122245 | JGI IMG/M metagenome (GOLD analysis project Ga0172382, IMG submission 122245) | Leachate microbial communities from a municipal landfill in Southern Ontario, Canada - Leachate well 138R metaG | ecosystem: Engineered > Solid waste > Landfill > Unclassified | place... | reverse complement strand
TCTGCTATATGCGGAAAAATATATGCCTTGCTAAATATGTTGTTAAATCTATAAATTTTGTGCTATATTATATTTAAAAGCAATAAAAATCGTAATGATGCTGTTGACATATATAATTTTTATGGAGGTTTTTGAAATGGTAAGCAGAGAATTGCTATCAAAAAAGATTGAAAAGATGCCCTCGAAGCTTTTAGAAGAAGTGGCAAATTATATAAGTTATATAGAATACAGAGAAACAAAGGGAGAAGTTAAAGTACAAGATATAACATTAGCAAGTGAAAAAAGCTTGGCAAAAGAATGGTTAAGCTCTGAGGAGGAAAGAGCATGGGAACATTTATAAAGGGAGATATCGTAATCGTTCCATTTCCTTTTTCAGATTTATCAAATTCAAAAAAACGACCGGCACTAGTTTTGGCTAAATTAAGAGGAGATGATCTTATTTTATCCCAGATTACAAGTAAGGATACTTCTGATTCTTATTCAATTAAGCTGGGAATTGATGCAATAAAAGGTGGAACCTTAGATATGGAAAGTAATATAAGACCGAATAAAATATTTACAGCAGACAGTAATATAGTTATTTATAAAGTTGGAAGTTTAGCTATTGGAAAGTTGGAAGAAGTCATTAATAAAGTAATCGAAATATTTACAGTATAACTGCTATCGCAAAATATTATAGTGCTCTTTATTTTATAATTATAATCAAGCCGCAGGAACAATCCTGCGGCTTGATTAATTTTTACATTAACCTGAAAGATTGAAGGATTAAGCTATTTTATGGGGAATATTGTTTCAAGTATACTACAATATTCTTACTTTAACGAAATTGAAAATGTACCCGGCTATGAAAAGGATTTTATTCAAAATAAAATAAAACAATACTAAAAAGACCCTTGGGTATAAAGAGAAAAAATAGAAAGAGTTGATTGTATTGGTAAAGGTAACTTCAAACATGAGTATACACATGGTTGCTTAGTTGAAATCTCGAGCCGATGCATTATTTGCTGATTTAGGTATGAATATTTCAATGACTTTTAATATTTTTTTAAGTACCACAGAAGGTTACATAAGGTTGATTTGTCGGTTCCGGCAATGTTGTATATTCTTTTTGCTCCTGTGAGTATGCATAGGGATTTTCTAAAACCTCAAGTAACTTATCCATGGTATAATAATTACCTTGTTCTTCTGCCATTTTCAAAGCTTCTTCAACTCTATGATTGCGAGGTATAATAGCCGGATTATTTCTTTTCATAAGTTGATGGCAATTTATTTCCGAAGCCTGATTACGTTCCAGTCTTTCCAACCATTTTTTATGCCAAGATTTAAACTCATCATTGTTAAGCATAACTTCTTTTGAATCAAGATTTAAAGTTAATATTCTAAAAGTATTAGTAAAATCAGCTTTATACTTTTCCATCAAAGATAAAAGGCTTTCAATGAGGACTTCATCTTCCGGTTCTTCATTGTTAATACCAAGCTTATTTCTCATACCTGTAAGCCAATTTTCTTTAAAAATATCACTAAACCCAGTAACTTCATTTTGTGCCATACTCACAGCTTCATCTTGATTTTCATGTATTAAGGGTAATAGTGTTTCTGCAAAACGTGACAGGTTCCAAGCGGCAATATAAGGTTGGTTACCGTATGCATATCTGCCATAGGTATCTATTGAGCTAAATACCGTTTCCGGGCTATAGATATCCATAAAAGCACATGGACCATAATCAATGGTTTCTCCGCTTATAGTCATATTATCCGTATTCATCACTCCGTGGATAAAGCCGACTAATTGCCATTTTGCAATCAGAGAGGCTTGTCTTTTAATTACTTCTTTAAGCAAAGCTATATATTTATTTTCATTATTTTCTATATGGGGAAAGTGCCTTTGTATTGCATAGTCTGCCAGAATACATAGGTCTCCATCAGTTCCCCATTTTGAAACATATTCAAAAGTGCCTACACGTAAGTGACTGGTGGCAACACGGGTAAGTATAGCACCTGTCCGTGAGGTTTCACGCATTATGCTTTCACCGGTGGTTACTACCGCTAGGCTTCTGCTGGTTGGAATCCCAATATCATGCATTGCCTCACTTATAATGTACTCTCTAAGCATTGGACCAAGGACAGCCCGACCATCACCACCTCTGGAATATGGAGTTTTGCCGGAACCTTTAAATTGAATATCAAATCTATCACCACTGGGCGTCACATGTTCTCCCAGCATAACAGCCCGACCGTCACCGAGCATTGTAAAGTATCCGAACTGATGACCGGCATAGGCTTGCGCAATAGGTGCAGAGCCATCAGGTATTCGATTTCCGGCAAGTATATCTATACCTTCTTCCAGTTTTAAGGCGTCAGGATTTAAACCTAATGATTCTGCCAGTGATTGATTTAAAACTACTAAATTAGGCGAGGGCACAGGTTCAGGTTTGATTTTCGTGTAAAATAATTGGGGTAATCTAGCGTAACTATTATTAAAATTCCATCCTATATTTAAATTTGCATTAGACTGCATCATGCTTTCTCCTTACAAAAATTATTTTATTATAGTTATTTTAGCTTCTGTTTCTGATAGTATACTATACTTTTATTAAATATATCTTTAGTATTCATATTTTACCCAACTGTATAGTCAGCTCGAAACTTTCACCTTGTTTTTTAACAGGAAGAACTCTCCAAAGAATAATAAGATTTATCGTTTTGCCAAAGATACCTGGCTATAACCAAGCATAAAACTTCCATTGACATTGTTGGCTATTTTAATATAATAAACTATGACTTGTCTTATGGATTGTCTGTTGTAACTTTTCAAAATAATTATCTTTACAGCAAATAAATGCTGTCCTACATATATCTATTTAAAAAATAGAATGTGAAATATAAGCAAAAATATCATTTGAATATGATGATTGCTATTTGGAGTGTCAATCGTTATGGAAAATCTGCAAAAAACTAAACCGATTTCTAAAGATTTTGTTTTTTCTCCTAGGGGAGATAGGTATATTCAAGTTAAAACAAAGTTTTGGATTTCTCATTTTATAGCATTTTTATGGGCAGTATTATCGGTTTTTCTTTCCATACCATGGGTTCATGATTTAAGTAAAATCGTTACCATGCCGGTTGCAATTTTAATAATTGCCGGTATTGGATATATTCCCGGTTATATCAATGCTTTTAATGTTACATCGCTGATACTGGACAAGCAGCCTGCTTTAAAAATAAAGAACCCCGGTGATGCTGTAACTGTTTTAATAGCTTGCTTAAACGAGGAAAGAAATATTGCAACGACACTTAAATATATAAAGAACCAAGACTACCAAGGAAATATCAAGGTCATAGTTATAGATAATGGTTCGACAGATCGAACCTGTGCTGTAGCTAAAAGAGCTGCCGACGAACTTTCATTATCTGTGCAAATAATCAAAGAAACAAATAAGGGAAAGAATAATGCTTTAAACACTGCTTTACAGCAAGTTAATACAGAGTATGTAATTACCCTTGATGCTGATACTTTGCTGCATTCTTCTGCCATAAAGCTTATAGTTGCAAGAATGAAATCAGCACCGGAGGATGTTTCTGCAATAGCGGGCGCTGTTCTTGCAAGAAACAGCAGGCAAAGCTTTATTACGAAACTACAAGAATGGGATTACTTTTTAGGTATATCAAGTATCAAGCGGATGCAAGGGTTGTTTCAAGGAACGCTGGTGGCACAAGGTGCATTTTCTTTATATAAGACGGATTCCATAAAAGAAATCGGCGGATGGAAGGATGCTATAGGTGAGGACATAATACTGACTTGGGAATTTTTACATGGTAATAAGAAAGTATATTTTGAGCCTCGTGGAGTTGCTTTTACGGAAGTACCTTCTACATTAAAACATCTCGCAAGACAGAGAAGCCGTTGGGCACGGGGGATGATTGAAGGGTTAAAGATGATTAAACCGTGGCAGCATCCTATAAACTATATTCGATATTTAACAGGCATAAATCTGATAATGCCTTACCTTGATATTGTTTATACTTTTTGCTGGATACCGGGTTTAATTTTAGCATTCTTCGGTAAGTTTTGGATAGTGGGTCCTATGACATTGTTTGTTATACCCCTTGCACTTATACAAAATTATATATTGTATTCTTATCAACGTAAAATATTTAAAGAACTTGATTTAAAAATCAGAAAAAACAAATTGGGGTATATACTATATGTGCTATGCTACCAAATGCTTATGAGTCCTTTATCTATATTTGGGTATTCTCAAGAGATTATGCAAATGAAAAGAACTTGGAAATAGGAGGACGGAGGGATATATCCTATTATTGATTATGAGATTGCTTTATAAATTTGGAAGCGACGGATAATAAATATTACTCCATAATAAAACGGAGATTATTAAAGGGCGTTTAGCCGGATTTAAAGTCTAAAAAGGCACTTTGTTATTAAAGTGCCTTTTTGAGTATCGTCTTGAATATTGTATCATATTGCTTACCAACTAATCCTTTAAAATAAGCTCGCCGGTTTCTAAATTATATTTATACTTCACATCTCTTCCCACTATTTTATCTATTTCTATTTCCAACACCAGTACTCCATTTTCTATTTCTATTTCCCAATCATCTAGACGAGCCCCGATTCCTTCCGCTGCAATTGCCATATTTACCAGTTCCTCAACTTTATTCAAGTTATCTTTAGAAAATCCTCTATGGCGATCTCTGCTAAGCTTTTCTTCAGTATTTAAAATATTTCCTGTATCTGCATCAATATATACTTTATAAACTTTGCTTTCGTCAAATCCTTCAACTTTATATACAAAAACATTATTTCTGCTATCTAATTCTATTTCCTTTACCTGTGTGTTGGGATACCTTTCCATATAGATATCAAATGCTTCAGTTGCTGTTATACTTATTTTTTGATATGCTACTGAAATATCAGCATAAGCAAAAACCTCTACCGGATTTCCATATGCATCAATAGGATTTAATTTTACTCCGTCTAAATATACGTTTATGCCTTTTGATACTGTAATTTGTTCCTTAAATACATTTGCCATTACAGGAAATGCAGTACAAAGCATGATTATAATTGCTATACTTAAAACTAAATATTTACTACTCTTTTTCATATCACCACTCCTTTCATTAATTTATTATGGCAACTAACCCACTCTGGTACCATTTGGAACAGGTTTTTCAGGTTGTGCTAATACCGGGATGATATCATCTTTATAACCTATATCAAATAACATCCCTTCTGAAACCTCTCCAAACATTTTTTTGGGTTCTATATTTAAAACGAATAAAGCCTGTTTGCCTTCAATTTCTTTCACATTTTCTCTTTCATTCTTCATGCCTACTAATATATTTTTTGAGAAATCGCCAAAGTCTACAATTAGTTTAACCATTTTATCAGATTTAACTATGTCATCTACAGATATAATTGTTCCAACTCGAATATCTATTTTTTCCAAAACGTCCAAGCCGATATTCGGCTTTATTTCTTTCATTTAATAAACAACTCCTTTATTAAAACATTTTATTGCTTTGTCCCATTATAACATTGCTGACCGATGTACAGACAAAACTATGAGAGTCCGATACTACAATGTTTAAAGGAAATGTAATATTTTATACTATAGATAACTCTAAATTAATGGTATACTTAATATAATTTGTAAGAAAATTTCTAAAAATGCTAAAGGCACATCAAGTGAAAAATTATTTTTATTTATGTAAAATATATATGGTGAAATATATAGATAGAAATGTAAAGTACATTTGATTTAGGGGGAACATCGTATGTGGAGCTTTATGAATTACAAGGATAATTGTGATGAAACAATGATGAATTTTTTTAATTCTATGAATGAAGGCTTTGCAGTGCATAAAATAATTTGTGACTATTTAGGCAAACCCATAGACTATATTTATTTAGAAGTGAATGACGCTTTTGTTGAAATTACGAATCTAAAAAAGGAAAAAATAATAGATAAAAAAGTTACAGAATTATATCCTGATATAGATAATAAATGGATTGAAACCTATGGAAAAGTCGCCCTAACCGGAGAACGCATTCAATTTGAAAGTTATTTTGCATCGTTGGATAAGCATTTTAGAATATCCGTATTTAGCCCATCTATAGGAATTTTTATTACTTTCTTTTATGACATAACAGAATTAGTGAAAGCCAATGAAATCTTGAAACAACATCAAATATTGTTTGAGAATGCTCTTGATATTATATTATATATTAAACTTGACGGTAGTATTATAAACGCTAATAAAAGCGCCTTAACGAAATATGGTTATTCATTAGAAGAATTCACAAAAATGAAAATACAGGATATCAGACATCCGTCAACAATGATTACTTTCATTGATGAAATGAAAGCCTCGGATTCTATAGGTATAACTTTTGAATCAATCCATATTAAAAAAGATGGTACTGCATTTCCTGTAGAAGTTAGTGTAAAAAGTGTTATTGAAAGTGAGTATGGAACTCGACTGCATATAATCAGAGATATTACCGAAAGGAAAAAGGCTGAAGAAAGAATGAATTACCTTGCAAATTATGATGGTTTAACAGGGATTGCTAATAGGAGCCATCTAATGAGACATCTTGATATGTTGATTGAACGTGCTAAAAGAGGTAAGGAAAAATTTGCTTTAATGCTTTTTGACATAGACAAATTTAAAATGATTAACGATACATATGGGCATGCAGTAGGTGATAAAGTCCTAAAAAATGTTGCAAAAGAAGCTAATAGCTCTATACGAAAAACAGATTTTATCGCAAGGCTGGGCGGGGACGAGTTTATAATAGTACAAACATTTCTAAAATATGACAAAGATGCTTGCATACTTGCTTCCAAGATATTAAAAGGATTTGAAAAACCCATGAAGGTAAATGGCTTTGAATTGAAAATATCCCTAAGCATCGGAATTTCAATATTTCCTGAGAATGCAACCGGCAGGGATAAATTGATAAACTACGCAGACAAAGCCATGTATTTAGCAAAACAATCCGGAGGAGATAGGTATTTACTTTATTCGGATTTTGTAAGCAACAAATCATAAACCGACAATCAACCTTGGTAATTAAAGGCTAAATATAATAAATCAACCGTTCGGTTGATTTGTTTTTTTGGCAAAAGTCATATCCTTAATAACAAGGAGTTGATAAGGATGGAAAACATAATGGAAGTTAAAAATCTATCTAAGAGCTATAAGAAAAAAAGATATTAAATTTTGCACAATACATGCAATTAAATAGTCAATGGCAGCACAGCATGGAGATTGTATATGTGGCTTTGTTTTCATTAGTACTATTTTTATTATCTTTTATTATGCTAAAAAGAACTTATGTAAAGAAGGAATTTTGCCTAGGTAAAGATTTTGAAAGCGCTATGAGGGTTGCAAAATTAATGGAAGGGAAATAGAAGTGCTTCAAGAATTAGCAAAGGGAATAACCAATAAGGAGATAGGAGAAAATCTATATATATCTCCGGCTACGGTGAAGACACATGTGCTTAGTATATTTTGAAAACTGGGTGTATCATCCCGCATGATAGCTGTTGATGAAGGCAAGAAAAAGAGTTTGATATTGTAGAGTTAGATTTCAATTTTGATTGAAAGGCAATTATGTTTATGATATAATAACGTTTGGGAATGAAGTTCTCCCACAGCAATGCTGGAACCGCTTACAAAGCTGATGGCTTCTGTTTTAGACAGAAACATCAGCTTTTTGTTTTGATAATACAATTAAAGGAGATGGCAATTATGTCTAAAATTAGTTTTATAAGAGCTAGGGAAATACTAGATTCTAGAGGAAATCCGACAATAGAGGTGGATATCGAACTGGAAAATGGAGCATTTGGTAGGGCAGCAGTTCCTTCCGGTGCTTCAACTGGAGCAAAAGAGGCTGTGGAACTTCGAGACGATGATAAGAAACGATTTCATGGTAAAAGTGTTCAAACTGTCGTGGATAACGTGACTAAGGTCATAGCCCCCGAAATAATCGGAGCTGACGTATTGGAACAGAGAAAAATAGACAGGATGTTAATTGCACTTGACGGAACAAAAAACAAATCGCGGCTCGGTGCAAATGCGATTTTAGGCGTATCACTTGCAGTTGCAAGGGCTGCCTCCAACTCGTTGAACATACCTCTTTTCAAATATATAGGTGGGGTAAATTCTTACGAGCTACCTGTCCCTATGATGAATATTTTGAACGGTGGAAAGCATGCCGATAACACAGTTGATGTTCAGGAGTTTATGATTATGCCTATCGGAGCGAATAGCTTTGCTACCGCACTAAGGATGTGCTCAGAAGTCTATCAAACGTTAAAAACAGTGATTAAAGCAAAGGGATTTAGCACGGCTGTGGGCGACGAGGGTGGTTTCGCACCCAATCTTGCTACCAACGAAGATGCGCTGAAACTGATTGTGGAGGCGATTGAGAAAGCGGAGTACAGACCGGGAGAAGATGTAGCCATTGTTCTAGACCCTGCCGCTACCGAGTTTTATATTGATGGAAAGTATGTATTCCAAGGTGAGAAAGTGAGCCGTAGCTCCGAAGAAATGATAACACTTTATTCTGACTGGATTGACAGATATCCAATCATATCCCTTGAGGATGGGTTGGCGGAAGACGATTGGGATGGATGGGTGTCTTTGACTGCAAAACTAGGCAATAGGGTTCAGGTGGTAGGAGATGATATTTTTGTCACTAATCCAGAAATTCTTAAGAAAGGTATCCAGAAAAAAATCGCAAATTCTATTCTAATTAAACTTAATCAAATTGGTACCCTATCTGAAACACTTGACACGATACAGATGGCACATAAGGCGAATTACACCACCGTTATTTCCCACCGCTCCGGCGAGACAGAAGACACTACTATGGCCGATTTAGCGGTGGCGGTCAATGCGGGACAGATTAAGAGTGGTGCCCCTTGCCGTATTGAGAGGATCGCAAAATATAATCAGTTGGTGCGTATTGAAGAAATGCTGGGGGACAGTGCCGTTTATAAGGGAAATGATATTTTACACAAATTAAGAAGATAAGCAGATTAATATTTGTGAATATATTGTTAAATTTGTATCCATAAATTTCATATAGTGAATTCGGGTCGAATAATGGGAAAGAAGTGCTCCCGCGGCAAAGGCCGAAACCGCTTATAATGCTGATGACTTCTGTAGAAAAAGCAGAGACATCGGCATTTTTGTCTCTGAGAATTGAAAACTGTATAGAAGTTTTTTCGGTGACTCATTTATACACCTATGCTGTCGCATTTCTAGACGATGGTATGACGCAATTTTTAAGGGCACAAAGGCTTGAGAACGGTGAGCGCACCTTTAAGGTTGTACCGGGTGAGCCTTTGCAGACAGCCTTTGGAGAAGATTTGTATCATAATATTTTTGATTAAGTGTGGTGATGATATGAAAGAGAAATTGGATAAAGCGATAGCCTTGATGGAGGAAGTTGAATTTTTAGGAGAGCAAGTTTCTCGTGCATCTGAGTTACGGAGGCGCTTGTGTGGACGTGAGTTGGTAATTTCCGTGATTGGTCAATTCAAACGAGGTAAGTCTTCATTGATAAATGCGCTATTGGGTGATGAACTTTTGCCTGTGGGTATCGTTCCGTTGACAACAGCGGTGACGGAAATACGCCAAGGCGACAGTTTTCAGGCAGTGGTTAGTTTTATTGATGGTTCCGAGCGAGAGATTAAACGGAACGAACTACCGGACTATATCAGCGAGCAAAAAAACCGCAATAACCAAAAGAATGTTGTAGCGGTTAAGCTTTGGATACCATTCACTCCACTTGGATCCGAAATCACTCTCGTAGATACACCGGGTGTCGGCTCTGTGCATCAGCACAATACAGAAACCTCCTATGGTTATATTGAAAAAAGTGACGCGGTGCTATTTTTGATCTCGGTAGATAGCCCTGTGAGTGAGGTGGAACGTGATTTCCTACTAAAAACTCGTGAGCATGCCGCAAAATTTTACTTTGCCGTCAACAAGGCGGACATAGTAAGCGAAAAAAACTTGGAGGAATTCCTTTCTTATTGTAAGGCAGTATTGTCTGAGGTCATTGGCTTGGACGTGACACTATATGCAATAAGTTCCAAAACTAAGAAGGGGATTTCTTTTCTCGCGGAAAAGCTCGTTGAAGACCTTAATGCTTCTCACGATGAATTGTTGGAAGCATCTATTTTGATTAAACTGGAAACCATCCTTATACAGGCAAAGTCCAAACTTGATCTATATTTAAAAGCAGCTGCTATCCCTGCCGATGAGTTGGGGACAAAGCTAGCTCAAATTAGGGAGGAACAGTCGAAATTGACGGCATTTTCTGATGAGGTACAAATCCTCACTAAGCAGCAAACAAGCCGGTTAGTGGAACGCATACGAGTACGGCTGGACGCAAAAATAACGCAGTTTAAGTCTGACATGGAAAGCAAGGCCGTAGGGCCTTACGGGGAATTAAATACTTTTCCTTCCCATCAGTTTGAGCCGAAACTACAGGCAGAGTTTGAGCGCATTATGTACGATGAATTAATTATGCTTAACGAAGAAGGATTGACCCTGCTTGATGAGGGTTACGCCGTTATCGTCAAGGCACTGAACGAAAAAGCTGAGGAACTGTCACGGTTTGTATCCGATATGGTGAAGGATCAATTTGGGTTAGATTACCCTATATCAATAAAAGAATTTTCTGTTTCAGAACGAAGTGATTTTTTATTTCAAGTTAAAAGAAGCAAGAACTTTTTTCTTGATACAGGTGCTTTCATACACCTTCTACCACGTATTAAGGCAAACAGAATAGTTTATGACCGAGCCATGAAGCACATGTTTGATGTTCTTGACCGGAACAGAAATAATATGGTTTATAACTATAGATACAAAATGCAGGAAAGTCTCCGGATGTTGTGCAGTGAGCTTGATACTGATATCTCTGAAATGAGCAAAGAGCTTGACGGACTCCTTGATTATATACAACGAGGTCAAAATATCCAAAGCGAAGAACTGCGTAAAACAAAAGAAAAGTATATAAAGCTTAGTAGACAATTGGATAAATTGGGATAAATAAAGACTACGTTTTTAGTATATTTGGAAAGTTAGATGTATCATCGCACATGATGGCTGTAGATTAAACCCTTTTTCAACCAATTTAATGTATCAACAACAGTGCTTTCAAAGGGACGGGGTATAAACCCCAGTTCCTTTCTGGCTTTTTCATTAGAAAACTTTGAATTACTTGTTAATGTATATAATGAATAGCGGTTATATAAAGGGGGTTTTCTTCTTATTTTATAATATCCGGAAAGGAGGGGAAGCAGACCATAAGCTATCCACGCGGGTAAGATTAATTTAATTAATCGTGCGTCAGTATATTTATGAACATACCGCAAAATCTCTTCAATGGATACATAACGATTTGATAAAATATAACCTTCGCCATGAGAACCTTTTTCACAAGCAAGAACTACACCTCTTGCAACATCCCTAACATCGACAAAATCGTAACCGCCTTTAATGCCTGCCGGCAATCTGTTTTCTGCACAATCAATAAGAACTTGCGTAACATACCCGGTTTCATAATCATAGGGACCGCATAAGCCTGAGGGGAAAACTAATATGGCATTAAGGGATTCATTATGGTAAGCATCAATAACGATTTGTGAAGCTATTGCCTTAGTCTTGCCATAAAAACCTTTAATTTTGTCTGGTTCATAATCTGTCCTTTCAGTTATAACCTGCCTTTTAGGGAGCTCCGGTAAAGCATGTACTGAGCTTATATAAACAAATTTTTTTACTTTTGCTTTAATACTTTGTTTTACAATATTTTCTGTGCCCTTGACATTCACATCATAAACTGATTGGATGTAATACCATTCAGTAGTGACAATACCGGCGGAATGAATTACGAATATTTCAATGTTGTCCGGGAAGTCAAAAAAATCTTCTAGAGTTTTAGAGTCTAATATATTGCCTTTGCAGACCTCAACATTTGCAGGGATTCTTACTATTCCTTTGTCATCGGGCAATACTAATGCTCTGACATTTTTTCCTTTCGATATAAGTTCATTAATTATATTATTCCCTAAGAATCCGGAAGCCCCTGTGACAAGATAAATAGAGTCCATAATGATTCTCCTATTGCTAATTTATTAAAAGATGATGCTAAATAGCTTATATACCGTCTATATATGCCTAGCAATTACTATTTTAACAATTGCAGATTATTAATAGAATTAAGGTTGGTACTAATTATTATTATACGAATATAGTATATGTATAAAAGCAATTAAAAACAAAACTATTTATAATAAGCAATAACTTTTATAGCCCGATTTGTGCCAACTTGTCTTTACAAGAATATATATTATCTGTAATATGGAATAAGAAAGAAATTTATTATATAGCCCCATAAAAATTAAAAGGGTGGTAAGGGTTTTATGAAAAAAAAGTTTTTATTAGTTTTTATAATTATAGTAAGTGTATTTTTTGTTTTTGGTTGTCGGCAAAAGCAGGAAGTTGAAATTCCGGAGGTTCCAAGAAATGGAGAGGTAGAAGCTGTAGTTGATGAGAAAGATGGCATTGAAGAACAAGATTCTGTTGACGAGGCCCCTGATGAGTTTGACAAGGATGAAGAAATAAGTCCAATGGAGCTTCTTGCCATAGGAGTTGTCAATGAATTTGATTTTCAAATAGGGGATAATATAAACGATGTTATTGAGCAATGGGGACAGCCTGTAGCTGAACCTTTTTATTGGGCCGGGGGCGAATGGTACAGCTATGGAGACCTAACATTTATAACATGGATAGAAGATCCGATTATCAGGCATATTGGGTTTGAAAGTAGTACAATCATCTATGGAATTGAAATAGGAGACAGTATAGATAGGATAAAAAGTATAATGGGGAATAATCCCGAATCATATACAGTTAATGATCCTGATAATGATTTTGATGATGAATTAGCTATCTTTAAGGAAGATAAGCAAGTTCTTTCATATGGAAGCGGTGATTATTCTATTAGCTTTTATTGTGACGATACCAAATTAATACATGGTTATATATTTTATAAAGGAGATTAGCAATACACTCTCTCCGGGGTATATTGAAATAAGTATAGAAAGAAGGGAATTCATTGGCTTTGTTGGATTTTAAGTGTAATGATTGCGGTGAAAAGTTTTTTGAAATAGTCAGCGCATCAGAAAAAGATAAAATAAAATGCCCCAAATGCGGGGGCAAAGATATTATACAAGTATTTGAAGGCTCATCTAGTTTTGGTTCCGGTTCAAGCAAAATTTCTTCGGCTCCTAGGAGGGGCGGCTGAGGATGCTAATGTCTCCGTCGGAGATAAAGCTATTCCCATAGGTCATCCATTAGAGACCGGATTTCTTTTCTCTTTTTTTTAGTCTCAATGGTATCAATAGTTATATATTCGCCATTAATGATTAAAACATCTCCCTCTTTAACATTAGCAGGGAGTTTTTTTATTTCAATATCTATCATATCTCGGTTCTCTTTTTCACAAACGGCATAATCATCTTCGAATCTGTCTATTATAACTCTCATTTTATTATCCTCCGTAATATCATTTAAAGCATTCCATTTCTTTATATGAAATATCCTATCCTAAATGTTTTATTGGGATATACATCTGCTGCAGGGTGTATATCCTGCACTTACAGCTTCTTCAAAAGTCTCAAAGTATTTCCTGTTATTCTCTATAGGTAATGAATTGCAAGTATCTACATGAAATACTTTTGAATTCTTATTTCCAATATATATATCATATTCCTTATAAGGTTCCTCAGATTCTTTAGGCTGATTATTCTTTTTTAGATTTCTTTCTAAATTAAAAATTATTTCATTACCGTCACTTATTGCTATAATATTTCCATCCAAGTCATTACGGTAGATTTTTATATTTCGTTTTTCCAATTTATTTAGAATCTTTGCTGCCGGATGTCCGTATTTATTTCCTTCACCTACTTGGATAACAGCATATTTAGGTTTCACAGTATCTAAAAATTCATCAGAAGACGAAGTATCGCTTCCGTGATGACCCATCTTTAAAACATCTGCCTCTATATTGATTTTATTATTAAGTATTTCCATTTCAGATAAGACTTCCGCATCCCCTGTAAATAAAAACGAAATTTTACCGTATTCCATCCTTGTAACAATGGAATAGTTGTTAAGTTCCAAATAATTTTTACTATTTGGAGCTGCTATTATAAATTCCGCTTCACCTAGTTTATATTTATCACCTACATTAGGAGTAGTAACTTTTAATCTTTTGTTTTTAACAGAGGTCAGCACATCTAAAAAGGTTTTTGTGGTATGTTCCACTTTTGGCATTATTATTTTCCCAATTTCAAAGGCATCTATAACTGCATCTAGGCCTCCGATATGATCGGCGTGAGGGTGGGTTCCGATTACATAATCCAATTTTTTTACACCTTGTTTTTTAAGATAGTCTACTACGGCTTTTTCATACTTATTATCTCCGGCATCAATAAGCATATTATGATTGCCTTGAGTTATTAAAATTGCATCTCCCTGACCTACATCAATAAAATGTGCTTCCAGATTATCTCCTTGGACATCTGTTTTGCTATCAGTAGTGATATTAAATTTCAGTGTGTCTGTAGTTGTTATTAAACTAAAAGCTATAACAAATATTAAAAGCAAAGTAAAAATAGCAAAATTTCTGGCATTTTTATTCATACTTATTCCCCCAATAATCACATTTGACTTTATTTAGACCATCCATATTTACCTTTCATTTCAACAAAAACTACATATCCGATAGTTTCACTTTGTATTTTCCTATTTATATCACGCTTAATCAGTTTTAACTTTTGTGATCCCTGAGGACCAACAGGTATAACCATAATTCCCTCGACATCTAATTGATCAATCAGTTCATCAGGGACTTGCTCGGCAGCTGCCGTGACAATTATCCTATCATAAGGGGCGTGCTCCGGCCAACCTTCACTGCCATCGTCAATCTTAAAATGAATATTATCATAACCCAGTTGTTCTAATTTATTTCTTGCATTTTTCCCCAGTTCTTCGATTCTTTCTACTGTAAAAACTTCTTTAGAAAATTCAGCTAAAAAGGCGGTTTGATAGCCGGAGCCTGTTCCAATTTCCAGCACTTTGCAGTTTTCATTAAGAGATAGCTGTTCAGTCATTTTTAAAACCAAGCTAGGTTGAGAAATTGTTTGCTCGTGTCCTATAGGTAGGGCTCTATCAAGCCCGGCGCAGTTTTTAAATTCATTATCTATAAAAAATGAACGATCTAACGATTTAAAAAATTGTTTAAGGGTTTTCTTACTCATGGGCTTTACCTCCAAATCAGTCTCACTTTATATTATTATATAAGACACAAAATATTACTCAGTCTCCTTGCCCATATATTAACTATAAATCTTATAATTATCAAGTTTTTAAGGATGAGCCCTTTCTTCGTCGCTCAAAGTGAAATTTCATAAAAATATAGCTATCCAATCTAAGATTGGATAGCTATGATAACTTGCTATTTTAAAGCTTAATCTTCAAAAGCTTCTTTGACCTTCCACACCTTCCAAACATTGCCTACTAAGTCCGGATTTGGTTTTAAAGTCTGCTTTCCGGGCTTCCAACCCGCCGGAGTAGCTTCTGTTCCTTTAGATTCTCTTACCAATTGGAAGGCTTTGATTTGCCTGATTGATTCGCTTACATTTCTACCTACAGGAGGAGTAAGAACTTCAAATCCTTGGATTATTCCGTCCGGATCTATGATAAATCTGCCTCTTGTCTCTACACCGCTATCTTCATCGTATATGCCATAAAGTCTGCCAATACTGCCGTCTTGGTCTGATAACATCGGGAATGGTATATCCTTGCCTATCATTTTTGACAATTCACTTTCATTCCAAATCTTATGTACGTAGATGCTATCAACGCTTACAGAAAGGACCTGAACACCTAATTCTTTAAATTCGTCATGCTTTTCAGCAACTGCTGAAACTTCAGTAGCTCAGACAAAAGTGAAATCCCCCGGATAGAAACATAACACTACCCATTGTCCCTTATATTCAGAAAGACTAACATTTGAAAATTTACCTTCATAGAATGCCGGTGCTGTGAAATCCGGCGCCGGTTTACCAACTTTAATCATAGATTGCTTTTCCTCCTTTACAAATACTTCTTTATTCCCTGTCTGTTCTTGTACAGGCTTTTTTATCGGTGGTCTTTGACATCCTGCTTTAAATTCTTCTGGCATGTGAACACTCCTTTCAAATAAGTTTATATAATTTATGGCAATCGATAACTATTATCTATTATACATGATTATCAATGATGATATCAATAATATTTCAAAATTTTAATAAAATGTTGTCGGTTTAACATAAACGTGATAGGATAAAAATAATAAAAAGGAAAGGACAATAAAGATGATTAATAGAGGTCAGATACATATTTATACAGGGAATGGTAAGGGAAAAACCACTGCTGCCTTAGGATTATCATTAAGAGCTGTATGTGCGGGTAAAAAAGTATTTTTTGGCCAGTTTATTAAAGGAATGGATTACAGTGAGTTAAAGGCTTCAGAATATTTACCGGGATTTGAAATCAAACAGCTTGGAAGAGATTGTTTCATATTTAATGATCCGACGGAAGATGACATAGTAGCGGCAAGGAAAGGTTTAAACTATTGTAAGGATATAATAGTAAAAGGGGAGCATGATTTAGTAGTGCTTGACGAACTCAATATAGCACTTTATTATAAGCTTTTTACTGTAGAAGAAGTAATTAAAATGTTGGAGCATAAAAAAGAAGAAACCGAGATAGTTATAACCGGACGATATGCGCCTAAAGAATTAGTAGATTTGGCAGATTTGGTCACAGAGATGAAAGAAATAAAGCATTATTATAAAGAAGGATTAGAAGCCAGAAAAGGTATCGAATTTTAAAATAAACTAATTAAAAAAGTATAAAATATGGAATATTAATAATTTTTGAAAAGGAGATAAAAAATGAAACTTATTTATAAAGGCAAAACAAAAGATGTATATGAAATGGAAGATGGCAATTGCTTGTTAAAATTTAAAGACGATGTCACCGGGGTGGATGGAGTATTTGATCCCGGGGCAAATACTGTAGGTTTAACAATAGAAGGGGCTGGAATGTCGGCACTTAGATTGACAAAAATGTTTTTTGAAATATTAGAGGAAAAAGGTATCCCCACCCATTATATTGGTGCAGATATCAAAGAAGGAACTATGATAGTAAAGCATGCAGAGCCATTTGGTAAAGGCATTGAGGTTATTTGCAGATACAGGGCTGTAGGAAGTTTCCTCAGGCGCTATGGTTTATATGTGGAAGAAGGTCAGCCTCTGGATGCTTTTGTAGAAATAACATTAAAAGATGATGACAGAAATGATCCGCCCATTACAGAAGATGCTTTGGTAATGTTAGGGATAACTACAAAGGAGGAATATGACACATTAATAAAACTTACAAAGGAAATCGGTAATACAGTAAAAGATGAATTAGCTAAAAAGAATCTTGAGCTTTATGATATAAAATTTGAATTCGGTAAGGTAGATAAAGATAAAAAGATAGTTTTGATTGATGAAATTTCCGGTGGAAATATGAGAGCTTATAAAGATGGAAAACATATTGAACCTCTGGAATTGGAAAGATTGATGCTTAATAAAGATGCATAAGTGCATCAATAGCGAGGGGATATTATGTTTTTTATAGGGATTTTCGGCATAGAGAGCAAGAAAAAAGATATAAAAGCTTTAACAAATATTCAGTGCAAGAACTGTAATTTAAATACTGATGGCAGTCTGATAAAGGTTTACAATGTATTTCACTTTTTCTTTATTCCCCTTATTAAATGGAATGAAAGATATTTTGTTATATGCAAAAACTGCGGTTTTGTTTATGAAATTCCCAAGGATAAGGGTAAAGGTATAGAAAGAGGAGATAGCATTGAGATTAATTATTGGGACTTAAAAGCCGCAGAAGGTATACCTTTTAGTCATCCGCCAGTGGAATTTAAATGCAAAAATTGCGGTCGTGTTATAAAACCGGATTATGAATACTGCCCACACTGCGGAAATAAAAATGAATAAACAGATACAACTCAATTTTAATCAAATATTAATAATCTACAGTAATAAACATATAAAATGTATGAATTTTAACGATTCTATATTATAAAATGGAGAATTCTGTAGAAAAACATTGAATAATTGAAAAACATAGTCTATTATTATATAAATAGGCTTTTTCAGTTATTCTTACTGATTCTTTTATTACCTTGTAACTTTCCTATATTTAAATAATTCAGCTAGTTTTGTAAAAGAGTATACTATCATATATTAAAAGTATAATCATACTTTAATGGGAAAAAGCTTATTAAATGTTTTAAACTATTGAATACAGAGTTCTGAGGAAACGTACAAGCTTAAGGGAGGGTTTGTTATGACAAAACATCTCCATAAAAAAGAATTTATAAGAAGTGTCATAGTAACAATAATCATTTCTATTTCCATAGCAGCGTTGATATATCATTTTGCTTCAAAAGCAATTATTTCAAATGTGACTGAGTCTCTTACAGAAATTGCTTCCCTCGGGTCAAAAGCCGTTGGAAATGAGCTGCAAGGTAGGCTGGATATTATTGAAACTATTGCAACAGGGAATACAATTATAGATCCGGAAATTTCCATGGACATAAAATTTGAAAAGCTAAGGAGAGATGTAAGTAGAAGAGGCTTATCCATGATTGCTATTTCCGATGTATCGGGTAATGCTATTACTACCGATAATCAAACGCCCTATGTAGGAGATAGAGAATATTTCAAGATAGCACTAGCCGGGAAGAAGAATATATCCGAACCTATAGTTAGCAGAGCGGACGGCAATCTGGTTATAACTTTTGCAGTTCCGGTTATTTACAATGATGAAATTACAGGAGTATTATTTTCCATAGAAAACATTGAGACCCTGTGCACGATAACTGACAGTGTTGTATTGGGCGAATATGGGAGTTCCTATATAGTAGACGGTAAGGGTACTATAATTGCCCATAGAAATAGGGAATATGTAAAAGAAGGGCTGAATCCTTTAAAGGAGCAGGAAAATAAATTTTACGATAAAAGTGTTTATGATTTTTTTATAAAAGTCTCAGAGAGTGAAAAAGGCGGCAGTCAGTATATTTTAGATGATTCCGTGACTTATGCCGGTTATTCAAAAATAAGCGGAACAGATTGGTCTTTTGTAATTTCCGCTCCAAAGAATCAGATATTTAAAAGTGTAGATCGAATATACAATTTAATAATCACTATACTTATATTGGCTTTGCTAATCTTTACAAGTGTTCATATTTATACCAAGTATTTAAAAAAGACTCTTGAGGAAGAAAAAGCCTTTGTCAGCACCGCAATAGAAGCAGCGAACCTTATTGTAATGAATATTGATTCTCAAGGGAATATTTATAATTTTAATAAATATGCGGAATTAATACTAGGTTACAAAACTGCAGATGTAGTAGGAAAACTAAAGCTCCAAGATTTAGTTTGTGATGATTATGAAGATAAGTGCATAGAGTTTTTAGGTTTTATAGCTGAAAAAGATAGTGCTGATAATTACGAGCTTTCATTAAAAGGCAAAAACAATGAAGCCTTTTATATTTATTGGAACTTAAATATTTTACCGGGATACGGAGGAAATAAAGTTGAAATAGTGGGTATAGATATAACAAAAAGAGTAGAGCTGGAAAAAGAATTAGTTGAAAAACACGATGAACTATCATCTCTTTATGAGGAACTTTATGCATCAGAAGAGACATTGAGACAACAATATGATGAATTATTAAGCAATCAAAAGACAATACATAAGTTAGCTTATTTCGATACTCTTACCGGATTACCTAATAGGATAAGCTTAAAAAATTTATTTGATATCCATATTAAAAATTCAAATATCAAATCTTCATTGCTGCTTTTGGATTTAGATAATTTTAAATATGTCAATGATGTATTGGGGCATAATGCCGGAGACAATCTTTTGATAAGAGTGGGGGAGAGAATAAAAGAAATTCCAGGGCAGGATAGCTGGGTTTCAAGACTGGGCGGCGATGAATATATGATTTTAATAAAAGGCTTTTCCGATATTAAAGAGATTAGTGATTATGCTGATAAACTTTTGAAAGCTGTAGAATCGGGTTTTTATATAGAAAACACTCCTATAAACATTTCCTTTAGTATGGGCATTGCTATTTACCCTAATCATGGGACTAGCTTCAATGAATTGATGAAATCCGCCGATACTGCTATGAATCATGCTAAAGAGACCGGCAGACGGAAATATATATTTTATAGTCATGAAATGAACGAAGTTTTTATGAAGAATATGGCCATAGAAAACAACATAAGAAAAGGTTTAAACAATAATGAATTTTTGTTGCATTACCAGCCTCAGATAGAGATTTCAACAGGTAAAATCAGAGGTTTTGAAGCATTGTTACGATGGAATAGCGAAGAATACGGTTTTATACCTGCTGCAGAGTTTATAGATGTAGCGGAATCATCAGGGCTTATACTATCATTAGGAAAACTTGCTTTAAATGAGGCTTGTGATTTTATTAAGCATTTACAAGATATGGGGTACTCTCATTTGAAAGTTGCGATAAATATTTCCATTTTACAGTTGATGCAAGATAATTTTGTAAATATGATACTGGATGTAGTAAAGGAGAAAGGTTTGAAACCGGAATATTTGGAATTAGAAATAACTGAAACAATTTTAATGGAATTTGTAGAGCAAAACATGGATAAGATAAAAAAGCTAAATGATTCGGGTATCAGCATTTCTTTAGATGATTTTGGCACAGGATACTCATCCTTAACGTATTTAAAAGAACTGCCTTTTAATATACTAAAAATAGACAAATCATTTATTGATGAAGTTATGACTTCTAAAGAAAAAAGTATTTTAACAAGCTCAATAATTTCCTTTGCTCATAAGCTGGAACTAAAAGTAGTAGCTGAAGGGGTTGAAACAAAGGAACAGTTGGATTATCTTTTTAATCATAAATGTGATATAGCGCAGGGGTATTTTATAAGCAGGCCGGTGCCTAAGGATGAGGCTTTAGACTTTTTGATTAAACATTCTTGATATAATCATAGCATTTTATTTTAGAAACGATAAAAAACTTACCATTTACACTACTGAAAAAAGCTAATATAATATTTGTTGTGGCTAAAGGAATGTGAAGGGGTTTATAGATATGGAAACTAAGAAGATTCGGACTTCAAAGACAGTTATTATTTTAATATTATTAATTGTACTTACACTTTCTATAATCGGTCTTGTTATAACAACGAGGAAGAATTTGGGGAATTTTGGGCCGAAAGAATTCAAAGAAGTAGATACAAGCGTAGTGTTTGAAAAGATGGAAAGAATATCGGAGTTGTCCACTATTAAATATTACTATAGCGATGTTATTGCATATAAGAATAAGAAGAAGCTAAAAGATTTTGATATACCATTTACAGAAAAAAGTTTTTTAATAAAATATGACGGTTATATTAAAGCGGGAATCAATGCAGGTAGCATAAGGATTGTATCGGAAGAAGATAAAAGTATAAAGCTTATAGTAAAGAATTCTAAAGTATTAGATCATGTTGTTGATGAAAGCAGTCTATATGTTTATGATGAAAAAAGTTCTATTTTCAATGAATTAAGTATCAGTGAGGTATTTGAACAAATAGTTTTAGAGAAGTCCGGCATAGAAGAAAAACTGATTGAAAAGGGATTTTTAAAAGAAGCGGATAATAATTTAAAATCATATTTGGAGGATATGCTTAGAGAACTGGGCTACGAACAAATTGAAATATTTTTTGAAGCCGGTTTGTAGTATGCAGCTCTAACGAGTAAACATTTTTCGAGATAAACCATCCAAAGATGTAGTAAGATATGATATAATAATAGTGATGTAACTATTGATACTACTATATCTAAG
>Ga0172382_10004250_pt1 | contig 22050 bp, 12 predicted proteins | sample Leawel138RmetaG_FD_122245 | JGI IMG/M metagenome (GOLD analysis project Ga0172382, IMG submission 122245) | Leachate microbial communities from a municipal landfill in Southern Ontario, Canada - Leachate well 138R metaG | ecosystem: Engineered > Solid waste > Landfill > Unclassified | place... | reverse complement strand
TTTCTCCTCCTGGAGTGGAATTTTCTGTGGAATAGTGGACCTATTTGAGGAAAATTTCGCTTCAGGAGGTGGAAAATGAACAAGTTTGGTGACCGAAGGCTGAATGTCCACAGGCCCTAGTTCTTTTCGGGCTTGGGCAAGGGCGTTCATATTGGTGGTCCTCCAACCTAGAGTCTATGAAAGCTTTCTATAGCTATCACACCACAACACCCTTCAAGGCACAGACTGCAACTCGGCCCCGCTTGGGGTATCCAATGGTATGCTCGCATCTTCAAGTATCCCGTCGATGAGGTCCCAAAAATCCGGCCGGGCGGAAGGCCCTACCGAAACCTCTGGCTGTTCGACCCGAACCCGCCCCAGAACCTGATAATAGAGTTCCAGATACTCCCCCACCGCTTGCTCGTCGGCGTTCTCCTCTAAGACCTGGCTTTTCAAAAACCGGGCCATCCCCGGGTCGGCACGTTCGAGACGGTCAAGCTGCTCTCGAATGCCTCGAGTCTTCTCCAGAAGCGTCTGCAACTGCTCCAGCCTCTCCTCTCCCCTGGGATGAGTGCGCAGCCAGTCCGGTCCCCCGCCGCCCCGCTGCTCGGAAAGCTGTCTCAGCTTTTCTTGGACCAGCAAGAAGTCTTGCGGCAGGTAGCCCGCCGCGTAGGCGAGCATCATGCCGTCTCGGTCGGCCTCCAATTCATAGCCCCGAGAATAACCCCGGACCAACACCGTGGCTAGAATGTCGGAGCCCAGGCGGGCCCACGGAATTCCCGTGGCCACCGTGACCAGCAGGCCGATCACCCCGGCTTCTCGGGACCGCTCGTACTGTCGGCGAGCGTGCTTGCGTTCGGAATGAGAAAGCTCGTGGCCCAGGATGCCCGCCAATTCATCGTCGGACTCCAGAATCTCCAGCATGCCCGAGGTAATGTAGATAGGACCGGTGGGAGCCGCGTAGGCGTTGATGGTATCGGTATCCAGCACCATGAAGCGGTAGCCCTGGTCGAGAAACCGGTTCTCCTTCAGCAGCTTTCGACCGATCGTTTCCACCCGCCGGGTCTCCGGTCCCTCGGGAGCCAACCGATATCGTCCCTCGATACTGCCGGCCACGATCTCGCCCAGACGCCTGTCGATGCTGTCGTAGAGCGACGAGCGGTTGGATTCCGGGTAGCAGACGCGACAGGGTTCGAATCCTTGAATTTCCGCCACCTGCCCACTTTCCAGTTGAGAATACGCGACCCGGGGTGAAAGGTGGGCGGCATCGCTTCGATGATAGAGTCCGGAGTGGGGATGCCCCACCACCGGGATGGTTGCCACCTCGGCCAGCTGAGCGGCCCGGGTCATGGCCAGTTCACGGGCCTGCCGGGGGGTATCCGCCTCCTCGCTATCGAGCAGGATGACCACCGGCTCTTCCGCTCCGGTCTTGGTGTCGTAGAGGCGTCCGATCACCCGGTCTTTGTCGGCGGGCCTCAGTAAAATCACGAAGCGAGAGCTAAAATAGTGGGAAGCCCAGGTGCTGGAGAGCAACCTGCGAGGGTGGTGCAGAAGTTGGACCCGCTGCTGGTAAGAAAGGATCTTCAGCGGCTCGCTTCGGAGCAGCTCCTTCCAATCGGTGGAGACCTCCCGACCCAGCGCAGCCGGTGGCTCAAAACCGCCTTGTTGCTCCGGGTCCCACTCCCCCTCCCGATCAACCACCAGGACATGAAGCCTGTTCTCGCTCGATTCCTGAGCCCAGCCGATCCCGATCAGACTGAGACTCAACAGAATCGCTGAGACTGCACCTCTCACCCCATGGACTCCAAATATCGGTCCAGCCGCTCCTGACCTTCTTCAACGGCTCGCACCAACTGCTCTAATCGCTCGATGCAGCGCTGATAGTGGCCGTTCTTGGCGTCCGTCTCAAAGGTCTTGGCCAGCTCCCGCAGCCCCAGCAATCCCACCGAGGCCGAAGCACCCTTTAAAGTGTGAAACGGCCGGTAGCAGTCGGCGTGGCCCTCTGCGAGCATAAGCCTGGCCTCGTCCAGACTGCCTTTCGACGATTCCCGATACGTCTCAAATAGCTCTTCGGCGAACTCGCGGTCACCGTCTAAAAGCTCTTCGAGAAACTCCTCGTCTAGCTCGGATGCAGGCTGGGCCACCCTGTCCTAGGCCTCTTGCTTATTAGCGGTTATATCGAACTTGATCACCACTTCATCACGGATCAGGTCGTCAGGTTTGCCGGCGTAAGCAACATTGAAGTCTTTACGGTTGATAGAGAACTCGGCTTTGGTCTTCACCGTGTCGCCCTCCAGCGTGATCTCCGCTGGGAAGGTGATGGATTGGGTCACGCCTCGCATGGTGAGGTCGCCGGTCACGTTGTAGCCGGCATCAGCCTTGGCGATACCGGTGCTCTTGAAAGTACTGGTGGGGTTGTTGGGTACGTCGAAAAAATCCCCGGTCCGCAAATGCTCGGTCAATTTGTCGGTATCGGAGTAAACTGAGGCCATGTCGATTCTCAACTCCACCACCGCCTGCTCCAAGTTTTCTCCGGGCACGGTCACCGAACCCTCCACCTTTTTAAAACCACCGTCGTGGGAGCCGGTCACCTTGGAACCCACGAAGCCCACTTCCGTGCCCTCGGCAAAGCCGTAAACAGTACCCTCGGCCGGAGCGGCTTGGGCGTTCTCCCCGGGGGTCTGAGGCGCCTCCGGAGTCTGATCGGTTGCCGTGGTGGGGCTGGATACTCCGGCGGCCGGTACATTATCGGCCGGATTGGCGGCGCATCCGGAAAAGAATAGGGCTCCTGCTAACAGCATTGGGGCAAACTTGGTCATCTTGGTCATGTCGATTCTCCTGAAGGATCATTTGTAGATGAAGCAGGGCGTTCGGTGAACCTTTGAATCGGCCCTGCGAGGTATGCCCGTCTTGGCTTCGAAAGGGCTCGGCAATGGTAGAAGAAGTCTTCAAGAACCTGGTTGATCAATTCAGCGATCCCTTTACCTGCTTACGAGAACTGGTGCAAAACGCCATGGATGCGGGTTCCGAGCAGATCGAGATCAAGACCATTTATCTCTCGGACCCGGGTGGGGTCTGTCTGGAAGTGAGGGACTACGGTGAGGGCATGAACCGGGATCTCATCGATGGCAAGCTCACCCGGCTCTTCTCTTCTTCCAAGGAAGACGATCTCACCAAGATCGGAAAGTTCGGAATCGGCTTTGTTTCAGTCTTCAGCTTGAAACCCGATCTGGTGATCGTGGACACCGGCCGGGACGGAGAGTACTGGCGCATCGCCTTCGATGGGGGCACCGACTTTCAGCTCTTTCAACTCCACCAACCCATCGAGGGCACCTCGGTCAGGCTTTACAAGCTTCTTCCCTACGAAGAGTTGGAGGAGTTCGAGGAGCGGGCGAAAGAGACGGTTTCTCGCTGGTGCCGCCACTCCCACGTGGATCTTTTCTTTAACGGCGAGAAGGTCAACCAGCCCTTGGAAGTTAGCTCGGCTTGCCGAGTCGAAGTCAAGGACCCCCTGGGGCTTTTCAGCGTGGGGCTGACCAATGAGTTCCCCACTTCTTACGGCTTCTACAATTCCGGCCTCACTCTAAATGAAGGCAAGCAAGAAACCCTACCCGGGGTGACCTTCAAGGTCCTCTCCAACCACCTGGAGCACACCCTCACCCGAGACGCCGTACTGCAAGACCAAAACTACGAAAAGGTCACCAAGCGACTGCTGGCAATCGTGGCTGACCAGTTGTTCGATCAGCTTTGTCAAGAGATGTGTTCTGTCGATCCCGAAGCCCGGGACAAGACCGCGGAAGTGGCCGGTTCTTACCTGAGAAACCGCTATCCCGAACTCAGCCGGACGCAACTCAAGCAACCATTTATGAACGACCTGTTCGGAAATCCGGTGAGCCTGAAGCAGTTGGCCCATTGCGCCAAAGAGGAGACCCGCTTTTTCGCCGGTGGGCGAAAGACCGTATTAGCCGAACGAGCCACCCGAGAGGAAATCCCCATCCTCGACATCGATCCGGAAGGCCCCACCGCCGATTTGTTGAGCAGCCTCTTTGAGGTTCCGGTGGTGGCCCTGGAAAAAAGCCTGGCGGTGAGCCGTATCGTAGAGAGGCCGCCGGGGCTCAAATCTATCGCCTCGGATATGCGCGCTTTATTGAAGCAAGGGCGGATCTTTGTGAGTTCGGTGGTGGCGGTGGAGTATCCCGACTCGGTGGCTCCGGCCGGTTCCCCACCTTGCACTTTTGCCCTGGGTGCGGATCGCCTGGTGCGACGTTTTCGTAAGGGGTTTTGGGCTACCAAATACCTGCTCCCTCAACAACTGCTCCTGGATATTCATCACCCCCTGGTTCGAAAAGCACTCTCTCGAGCCGAGCACCCGGCCGGAAGGCGACTGGCGGTCTACGCCCTCTGCAAATCGGCCCTGCTCAATGACGGCATCGCGCCTTCCACCGAAAATCAGTTATTAAAAGTCATGCTGGAGAGGGGCTGACCATGGAGACCGCCACCAACCCGTTCAACGATTTTGTATTCCTGAACGCCACGCCCTCGGATCGGGGGAGTTTCACTCTGGCCACCGAGAAAGCTCTCAGCAAGCTGGAAAAGTTTCAACTCCCGGACCCCAAGCTGTTCATCCTTCAGTGGGTCCAGGCGTTGGTAGCCTCCGGTGCGCAAAACATCACTATGCAATACGAAGAGAGCAGTATCCAGAACAAATTTGAACTCAGCATCGAATTCGACGGCCCCGGCTACACTCGAAGCGAAGTCGACGGGCTCTACGATCAGGTTTTTCGTTCCGGCAGAGATCGTTCCGTGGATCGGCTTCGAGAGCTTGCTCTGGGCTGGTTGAGCGCGTGCTCCCTTCCCCTCACTGAAATGTGGCTAGACTCCAACGGGCGTCGTCGGATCAGACGTAAGGACAAGGGGGTCCCCCGGGAGATCACGGAAGCCAGCCCCCGCAGTGAACTCGCTAAGGAAAGTGCGGTCACTCTCGATCACCAACTCGTGATCGAAGGCAAAGGAACCCCGGGTTTGGATGAGATCGTACGGCAGCGATGTCGAGAAGTGACCTGTAGACTCACCCTGAACCAGGATTCCGTGGGAGGCGGTCAGTCCGGGGTGCCCTGGCCCAACAAACCTTTTCGGAACGGTCCCACCAGCGGAGTCATTGGAGCCACCTATGGAGGCAGCGCCTCCAGCAACCTGGCGTTTCTGCGCTACGGGGTCGAGTTTGTCAGTCGTACCGAGCCGTCACTTCAACCACCCGTCATCGCCCGAGTTACCGACAATAGTCTCTCCAAAAACGTCTCCCAGACCGACGTGGTGAGAGACGAGGCCTACGAAGAATTTTTAGGCCGGTTGCGCTCCGAGATGAAGAAAATGAGTTTGGAGCTTACCAATAAGCGGATTCCAAGCTATCAGCGGGATGCTCTGAACACTTTCATGCAGTCTTATCTGATGAGCTACATCGATATTCGAGTTTTCGAAAACGAAGAGCGCCTCCAACTCATGGGTGACGAGTTTGGAAACCTGGTCCGCTTTCCCATGTTTAAGGCCGCCGGAAAGAACTACATCTCGCTGGCCGGGCTGCGGGAAGAGTATCAGAAGCGAGGATATCTTCTGTACTCTCTGGACAGTCGCTCCCAGTTGGCCCGGTGGGATAGTCTGCTACTGGTTTGTGAGGTGGAAGAGGTTCAGGTCCTGCGAAAGTACTTCCCCAACCTGACCGCGGTCACCTATGAAGAGGTGCGGGCCCTCAGTCAGGGCACTCTCCAGCACAAGCTCGCGGGTGCCAAACGACTCATCCCGGTGGTCAGTACGACCCATACCCTCAGCAGTCAAGACGACAACACCTTGACCCTGATCATTCCCGACACTTATCCCACCGGCCAGGCTCTGGTGGTGGACCACGGCAAGCGGTACGGCACCGCCCTGCCTGGGGTTGGGGTGACGCTGCTCATCGAGAGCCCCTCGGGCGAACTGAATCAGGGCCAACTCGCCCGGCTCAGTTTTTCTCTCCGGGACCCCCTGTTTCTTTTGTTGAACCATCTCTGCAGCAAACTCTCCGACCCTGAGATCTCCCGAAATCAATCCCGCATGCGCTACGCCGAGCTTGCCTGCGAACTCATTGACTATCTGCACTTCGACGGACAGAAGCAGAAAATGTCCAGTATCGTTCGCTCCGCCCCCATCATCGGGCTGGAAGATGGCAACCTGGTGAGTTTGGACGACCTGCTCCTCTTTGTGCGGTTGACCGGCGAAGCTTTTGTCGGCGGGGCCTTCGTAGAGGGCTTGGAATCAGGTGCCCTGGATCCCATGCCCTGCGCTGCGAAGCTCCTGGAGAAACTCCTACTCTCCACCCAGACCGTCAAGACCCGGTCCATCCGAGAGCGGCTCGAGAGCGACCCCGAGTGGAAGTTTAAGTTGAGAAGACAGACCTTGATGAGAGGGTTGTCCAAGAATCCAATGCCTGAGCAGGCCCTGAAAAACTTCGCCAGCGAAGCCGAAGCCGAGGCTCGAGTCATGGCGGAAATGGAAAAGGAGTATCGAGATGCTCTGAAGGGCCCCAAGCTTTTCGTGAAACCCGAAGAAGATCGTTTACAGCAACTCGCCGAAGATCTGGCCGATGACAGCTTCATTCCGTTTGACCTGCAAGCCATGGGGCAGGCGGAAGAGACCACGGCGCCCCTTCCCTCCCCCACTGCCCCAAAAAGCTCCAGCAGGCCGTCGATGCCGACCCTGGATGAAGATCTGGGTAGCCTGCGCCAAATTCTCGGTGACTTCTGTGCCACCCCCCAGGCCGTTCACGTAGAGCGTCGGGAAGAGCAGTTTTCGCTTCATCTCAGCACGATCTGGACCGACCCCCGAGCTGACTCCATCCAGTTTCTCCGCAACGGCGAGCGGAACACCCTCTCCCACCCTCTTCCCCTGGAGGGTTTTCTTAGAGTCTCTGCAGACTTCCAGGGCGACCCAAGCGAGGTGCTCAACGAGGGCGTGGAACAGTTGGCTCTCAAGGTTTTGGGTGGATTTAAGGCAGAGCCCATGCAAGAGCGACAACGAAAACGGCTGAGAGAATGGCTGCTCCACTGTTGTCGGATGCTAAAGTTTTGGAGTACCGAAAACCGGGCCGTCACCAATGACCTCATTGAGCTTCCCCTTATTCCGTGCCTGGGCGATAAGGTGCTCTCCCTCACCCAGCTTCGTAATCAGGCAAGTCGACTGGAGCGCACCCTGGTGATGGAGCCCGGGCTGCGGGAAGTCAACCCGGATCCCACCCACGACGTCATCGTTTGGCAGGCCGATTGGAGAGAAGAACTGTTTTCTCTGCTGAACTTTCCTCCCCGAGAAAATTGGCGAGGGAGTTCCGGTGAACGTGACTTCGACACCCTGCTCAGGGGGGCTTTCAAAGAGATCGCCACCGTGATCGCCGGCCGCCATGATGGGCTCATCCGCCCCGATTTGATCGGTAAACTCTCCGGCGAGGCGTCTTTCTGGACTCGCTGGAGGTCGGGCTTTCTCAGTTGGGATTCCGATCTGGACAAGGCTCTGGTCAACCCCAATCACAAGCTCGGGAAGAAGCTCACGGATCGATTTCGATCCGATCCGGTATGGAGTTCGCTGCTCGCTTCCGCTCTCTTCTCCACCATCAACCGAGGTCTGGAAGAAGTGGAAGATCATCACGAGAAAGCATTTCTCGAAGGACTGCTGGATACACTGGCCTGAAGAGACAACTCCGACACGCTCCTCAGTCACCCAGGATCTCTACCTTGAAGTGGGAAGTCCTTTACTCAGCGTGCCAAACACTGAAAATCTAGCACTAACCGTCCTGGTGGTCGAAGACCACACTCCTTCACGCGACGCACTGAAGATGTCGCTGGAGGACTGGTCTCATAACGTCTTTACTGCCGTCTCGGGCGATGAAGCCCTCAGGATATTGCAGGAGCAACCGGAGATCCGAGTTTTGCTGACCGATTGGCGCCTCCCCGGAATGGATGGACTCGAGTTGTGCCGCCGGGTGCGCGATCAACGGGGCCGTTTTCTCTACATCATCGTGATGACCGCGCGCAACGAACGCGGCGACCGGAGCCGGGCCTTGGAGGCCGGGGCCGACGGGTTTATCGACAAACCCCTCGACCTGCATGAGCTACAGTCTCAAATCGCGGTAGCCGCCAGGATTCGCACCCTGGAGTTTCGACTGGGCGAGGAGATCTCGAAACTCACCGACGCCAACGCCGATCTCAAAGAGGAATACGAAACTCGGGAGACCATACGTAGTCTGGGCATTAAGCTCGCTGGAGAGCTCAAGCGTGAGGCTCTGGTCCACTCCTTTTTAGAGGCAGCTACCCAATTGGTCAGCGCCCAATCGGGGATCTTCGTGCCGAACGACGCTAAGCCGGACGGTATTTTCTGTTTGCCAGCCGTCGAGAATAAAGAAGAAGTCCTGGAGTGGACCGAACGCTTCTGTTGCGATCACGATGGCTTGCTGATGAACGTTACGAGCAAACTTGAGGATGATTCCCCGGCACCTGTCCGCTCTCTTCTGGTCGCGCCACTCTTCACCGCCTCGGGCGGACGATTGGGAACTCTCTATCTCACCCACTCCATACCCGAGCAATTCAACGAGCGCTCGCAAAGAGTCATTCAGGGGTTGGCGGCTCAGGCCTCGGTAGCCCTGGACAGCGCCCGACTCTACGAGGCCTCGGTTGAGATCCAGCGACGGCTCCGAGAAAAAAACCGGGAGCTCAAAGAGCGCCTTCGCCAACTCGACGCCTTGCGGGCCGAATCGGAAGCAACCCAGCAAAACCTGGATCAGGTCCTCTCAGGTATCCAGGAGGCTTTCGTTCTGCTGGGTCCCAACCTCCGATTTCTCTACTTCAACCAGCAGGCCAGCCTCATGGCCGGCTCCCCCTGGGAGCAAATGGAAGGCCGGTCCTACTGGGAAATTTTCCCTGATTTTGTAGGCTCCGAATTGGATGATGCTCTGCAACAGGTCGCAGAAAAGAGAACGCCTGCCCGACTGGAAGAGTATTACGGAGAACGAGGACGCTACTACGAGCATCGCATCCACCCGGCCTCCGAGGGCCGGATCACCATATTCAGTACTGACATCACGGAAGCCAAGAAGGCGGAGTTAGCCGCACGCAAGACCGAACTCTGGCTGAGAGCCATTTTCCACCAGACCTCAGGTTTTTTCGCCATCCTCCATCCGGACGGCGAGGTGGCCCAGATCAACCAGGCCTTCCTCGACATCGTCGGGTATGCAGGCGAGCAGATCGAGGAACGACCGATCTGGGAGGCCCCCTGGTGGCCGGACGAAGAGCAAGAACGGCTGCACCAGAGCCTGACCCGGGTAAGCCACGGTGAGCGGGTGCGAGAAGTGGTAACCTATCGACTGGATGACGCCACTGAGAGATCGATGGACCGGACCCTCACTCCGATCCTCGACGAGGTAGGTCAGATCAGGTACTTGCTGGCCGAGGGGCTCGACATCAGCGATCTCAAGCGCACGGAACAAGAGCTCGCCACGGCTCGCGACCAGGCTCTTTTGGCCAACCGAATGAAGTCCCAGTTCCTGGCCAATATGAGCCACGAGATCCGCACTCCTCTCAGCGGGATCCAGGGCATGACGGAGTTCTTGCAGGAGACTCACCTGAATGAGGCCCAACTGGAATACGTCGACGCCATAAGCCGCTGCTCCCACGGCTTGTTAGCCATCGTAGGAGACGTCCTGGACCTTTCCCGGATCGAAGCCGGGGAACTGGAAATCCGAGAGACCGCCTACCCTCTGGAGCGCACCGTCCGAGACCTGGTCTCTCTTTTCAATTACCGGGCCAATGAAAAGAACATCAAACTGACTTGCCAGTTCTCTCCGGAACTTCCGCAATACGTGGTGGGAGACCCCGACCGCTTAAGGCAAATTCTAGTCAATTTGGTCAACAACGCCATCAAATTTACCGATCTGGGATTCGTGAGAGTGGAGGTCAAACCGGGGCATCGCGGGGACTCGAACTCCGTGCTCTTTGAGGTGCACGACAGCGGGGTGGGTATCGCCCTGGAAGAGCAGGACAAACTGTTCAAACCGTTCAGCCAGCTCGACTCCACACCCAGCCGGCGTCACGGCGGCACGGGGCTGGGGTTGTCCATCGTGAAAAAACTGGTGGAGTTGATGGATGGGAGCGTGGGCTGTCGTAGCGAGTTCGGCTCCGGTTCTACCTTCTGGTTTGAGCTACCCCTGCCGGCCGGCCAGGAGCCGAGTGGGGAGGAGGGTGCTCCGGCCCTGGAGACCAGCCCCCTCCTACCGGATCTAACCCCTCACCTCAAGGTCTTGCTGGCCGAGGACAGCCCCATCAATCGTCGAGTCGTTCTCCTTCAATTGGAACGCTCGGGAGTGAAGGCCCAGGCGGTCTGTAACGGCCTGGAGGTCCTGGAAGTCCTGGAGAAAGAGAGCTTCCATATTATCCTCATGGACTGCCAGATGCCGGAATTGGATGGATACCAAACCGCCACTCGAATTCGTAAAAAGGGTGATCATGAGACCGTGATTTTGGCCCTGACCGCGCACGCCCTGAAGGGCGAGCGGGAGAAATGCCTGGCCGCCGGGATGGACGACTACATGGTCAAACCGCTCTCCATCGAAGGCTTGCAGGAACTGTTGGCCCGATGGAGCCAGTCCTCGCGAATCAGCCCTCGTATACTTAAGTCTCTGCCGAGCGCTCCAAGAGTTTAGCGACGTGGCGCATGACATCTCCGGTAGCGTATGGCTTCACGAAATAGCCCGAAAAATTGGGAAACGCTCGGGCCCGGTCGAAGTCTTCCCTTGAACTCTTGGCGGTGAAGATCACCACCGGGAGATCCGACAGATGGGTCTGTTGAGAGATAAATTCACAGACCTCCCAGCCGGAGCGAGAAGGCAGCATGATATCCAATAAGAGAAGGTCCGGGGCATCCTGGGCCAACTCCTTGACGGCCACCTCTCCATCCACGATGGGAGTGACCTGGTAGCCAGCCTTTTGCAGGTTGTAACAAAGCACCTCGTTGAGCTGCTCGTCATCTTCAACCACCATAATTTTTGCCACGTCTTACTCCTTTTCTACGCATCCTGGTAGTTCGATACGAAATAGGGTTCCCTCCCCCAATTCACTCTCCACCGTGATCGATCCCCCGTGAGCTTGCACGATCCGTTGCACGATGGACAACCCCAGCCCCGTTCCACCACGGTTAGGGGTGCGGGCCTGGTCGACCCGATAAAACCGCTCAAAGAGAAAGGGAAGAGACTTCTCCTCGATACCGGGGCCGTTGTCCCGCACGCTTAGAACGACCCTGTCCTTTTCTCGAGACCCGGCCACCGCGACCAACGAGCCTTCAGGAGTATAGCGAATTGCGTTCTCCACCAGGTTGAGAAGCATCTGAACGATCTGATCGCGACTTCCAGGAACCGCCAGGCTGCTCGACTCAAGCTCCGTTGTCACCGTCACTCCCGCTTCCCCGGCGGCCCGTTCGGTGGTTTGCAGCACCTCGTCAACCACTCCCCGCAGGCAAACCTTCTCAAACTGCTGGGTGGTGTCATCACCCTCGATCTGGGCCAGATCCAGAAGCTGGGTAGCCAGGCGCGCCAGGCGGTCGGTTTGAGATACGATCCGGGGCAAGTATCGGTGTTTAAGTTCGGGGTCATCATCCCCGTGCTCGATCAGAGTTTCGGTCATGGAACGGATAGCCGCAAGCGGTGACCGCAGTTCGTGAGACACGTCCGATACGTAGCGGCGTCGCTGGCCTTCGAGCCCGGCCAGGCGCTCGGTCATCTGATTCAAGGTATCGCCCAACTCCTTGATCTCGCTGGGGCCGTACGGCTCGATGCGATGGTCCAGTACCCCCCCGGAGATGATCTGGGCGTCCTTTCTCAGGGACTCCACAGGCCGCGCCAGACTGGTGGCCAGCAACACGATGATGAGAGTCAGCAAAACCACGTAAACTCCGAAACCGAGCCAGAGATTATGACGAATGTTGGTGATCCCGCTCTTGACCTGTCCCAAAGAGTAAGAGACCCGGACCGCCCCCAACACCTCGCCGTCCTCCGACAGGATGGGAACGTTGACGTACATGGTTTCTTCGTAATCCTGGTCCGGGCCCCGCCAGGTGGTGGAGTTTCGAGAGCCCCTCAAGGCTGCCCGCAGTCCGGGAGTAAAGGTATCGTCGATCTCGGTGCCCACCTTCAGGCTGGCAAATCCGATGGTGCCGGCTTGAATGGTGCCGTCGGCGTCGGCCACGATGATCCGAACACCCATGAGCCGATCCCATCTTTCCACTACCGCGGCCAACTCTTCCCGAGGCTCTTCTCCCAACAAGATTGGAACCGAGTCCTCACTGATCACATAGCCCATGGCTTCCAATTCCAAGTCCAACCGGCTGACATAAAAGCCCCAGAGCTGATCATTGAGAAGCCGGGAAAAAACAGCCAGGGGCCCCATGACCGCCAAGAGAGTCACACTCAGGAGTCTAAAACGGATGGATTTCATGAATTGGGGCATGCGGTGGAAAATACTCCTAGTATACTATCCCGCACCTATACTTGAGGGTATAGGTCAATCCAACACTCCCGCGAAGTTCGTCCGTTCACCGGGGCATTTCCTGTAGAAAGATTGAAGATGGCAAAATCAAAAACCAAAGAAAAATCTCCGAGCAACGGTCAGCAGGAGGCGCAACTCGTGTCGACACTGGAGTGGAAAGACGTGCTGGGTGCATTGCGCCGGGCCCTCAAGGGGGATTTCACCACCCGCCTTCCCATGGATCTCACCGGCCTGGAAGGCGAGGTTGCTCTGGCTTTCAACTCCCTGGTGGAGCGAAACGACAAGCTCACGGTCGAACTCAAACGGATCAGTCAAACCGTAGGAGAAGAAGGAAAAATCTCCAAGCGCCTGAGCCTGCCTGGTGCCGAAGGGGATTGGTCGAGGTGCGTGGACTCCGTCAACGATCTGATCACCGACCTGACCTGGCCCACCCAGGAGATCGCCCGGGTGGTGGGAGCAGTGGCCAAAGGAGACCTCACCCAGCGTATCCGCACCGACCAGGAAGGCCGGCCACTGAAGGGCGAGTTCTTGCGAGCCGCCGAGATCGGCAACACCATGGTGGCGCAACTGGATGCCTTCGCCGACGAGGTCACCCGGGTGGCGCGGGAAGTGGGCACCCAGGGTAAGTTGGGGGGCCAGGCTCGGGTCAAAGGCGTGGCCGGGATCTGGAAAGACCTCACCGACAACGTGAACCTTATGGCCGACAACCTCACCAATCAGGTGCGAAACATCGCCGATGTGACCACCGCGGTGGCCAAGGGCGACCTTTCCAAGAAGGTGACGGTGGAGGTTCACGGGGAGATTCTGGAACTCAAGAACACCGTGAACACCATGGTCGATCAGCTCAGTTCGTTTGCCTCCGAGGTGACCCGGGTAGCCAGGGAAGTGGGTACCGAAGGAAAGCTCGGTGGTCAGGCCGGGGTCAAGGGAGCCGCCGGGATCTGGAAAGATCTCACCGACAACGTGAACCTCATGGCCGACAACCTCACCGGCCAGGTGCGCAACATCGCCGAGGTCACCACCGCGGTAGCCAACGGCGATCTCTCCAAGAAGATCACGGTGGAGGTTCAGGGGGAGATCCTGGAACTCAAGAACACCATCAATACCATGGTGGACCAGCTGGGGTCCTTTGCCGACGAGGTCACCCGGGTGGCCCGGGAGGTGGGTACCGAGGGGAAACTGGGGGGGCAGGCTCGAGTGCAAGACGTGGCCGGCGTGTGGAAGGACCTCACCGACAACGTGAACCTGATGGCCGACAACCTGACCACCCAGGTGCGAAACATCGCGGATGTGACCACCGCCGTGGCCAACGGCGACCTTTCCAAGAAGATCACGGTAGAGGTCAAGGGGGAGATTCTGGAACTCAAAAACACCATCAACAAGATGGTGGACCAACTTGGCTTCTTCGCCGACGAGGTCACCCGGGTGGCCCGGGAGGTGGGCACCGAAGGAAAGCTGGGTGGGCAGGCCCAGGTGGAAGACGTGGGCGGGATCTGGAAAGACCTCACCGACAACGTGAACCAGATGGCCAGCAACCTGACCAACCAGGTCCGCAGCATCGCCGAAGTGACGACTTCGGTAGCCAGGGGCGACCTCTCTAAAAAGATCACCGTGGAGGTCCAGGGGGAGATCTTGGAACTCAAGGATACCATCAACACCATGGTGGATCAGCTCAGCTCGTTTGCCGCCGAGGTGACCCGGGTGGCCCGGGAGGTGGGCACCGAAGGCAAGCTGGGCGGACAGGCCCAGGTGCGCGACGTGGCAGGCGTCTGGAAGGACCTCACCGACAACGTGAACCTCATGGCCGACAACCTCACCAATCAGGTGCGAAACATCGCCGAAGTGACCACCGCCGTGGCCAAGGGCGACCTCTCCAAGCAGATCACGGTGGAGGTCCAGGGGGAGATCCTGGAACTCAAAAACACCATCAACACCATGGTGGACCAGCTCAGCTCCTTTGCCGACGAGGTAACTCGGGTGGCACGGGAGGTGGGCACCGAAGGGAAGCTGGGCGGACAAGCCCAGGTGAAGGGCGTGGCCGGTACCTGGAAGGACCTCACCGACAACGTAAACTTCATGGCCGCCAACCTCACCAACCAGGTGCGAAACATCGCGGACGTGACCACCGCCGTGGCCAACGGGGACCTCTCGAGGAAGATCACGGTGGAAGTGCAAGGCGAGATCCTGGAGCTCAAAAACACCATCAATACGATGGTGGACCAGCTGAGTTCGTTCGCCGACGAGGTGACCCGGGTGGCCCGGGAGGTGGGCACCGAAGGGAAGTTGGGCGCCCAGGCCCGGGTGACCGGAGCGGCCGGCATCTGGGAGGACCTCACCGACAACGTGAACCTCATGGCCGACAACCTGACCAACCAGGTACGAAACATCGCCGACGTGACCACCGCCGTGGCCAACGGAGACCTCTCCAAGAAGATCACGGTGGAGGTCCAGGGCGAGATCCTGGAACTCAAGAACACCATCAACACCATGGTGGACCAACTGGGCTCCTTTGCCGACGAGGTGACCCGGGTGGCCCGGGAAGTGGGCGTGGAGGGTAAGCTGGGTGGCCAGGCCCACGTGCGTGGCACGGGCGGGATCTGGAAAGACCTCACCGACAACGTGAACCTGATGGCCAACAATCTGACCAACCAGGTGCGAAACATCGCCGAGGTGACCACCGCGGTAGCCAAGGGCGACCTCTCCCGCAAGGTCGATGTGGACGTGCGAGGCGAGATCCTGGAGTTGAAAAACACCGTGAACACCATGGTGGACCAGCTCAACTCGTTTGCCTCCGAGGTGACCCGGGTGGCCCGGGAGGTGGGCACCGAAGGAGAGCTGGGCGGACAGGCCCACGTGAAAGGGGTGGCCGGGGTTTGGAAAGACCTCACCGACAACGTGAACTTCATGGCCGCCAACCTGACCAGCCAGGTGCGAAACATCGCCGAGGTGACCACCGCCGTGGCCAACGGCAACCTTTCTCGAAAGATCACGGTGGACGTTAAGGGCGAGATGTTGGAGCTCAAGAATACCATCAACACCATGATGGACCAGCTGAACTCGTTTGCCTCCGAGGTCACCCGGGTGGCCCGGGAGGTGGGTACCGAAGGCTCGCTGGGAGGGCAGGCCCAGGTGCTCGGCGTGGCCGGTATCTGGAAAGACCTGACCGACAACGTAAACCAGATGGCCGCCAACCTCACCAGCCAGGTGCGGGGCATCGCCAAGGTCGTGACGGCGGTGGCCAACGGAGACTTGAAGCGAAAACTGACGGTGGAAGCCAAAGGCGAGATCGCCTCCCTGGCCGACACCATCAACAGCATGACCGACACCCTGGCCACCTTCGCCGATCAGGTGACCACGGTAGCCCGGGAGGTGGGCGTAGATGGCCGACTGGGTGGTCAGGCCAGCGTGCCCGGAGCCAGCGGCACCTGGAAAGACCTCACCGAGAACGTCAACCAGTTGGCCGCCAACCTGACCAGCCAGGTCCGAGCCATCGCCGAGGTCGCGACCGCCGTGACCAAGGGCGATCTGACCCGAAATGTGAAGGTGGAGGCCCAGGGCGAGGTGGCGATCCTCAAGGATCACATCAATGAGATGATTCGCAACCTGCGGGAAACCACCCGAACCAACACCGAGCAAGACTGGCTGAAATCCAATCTGGCCAGATTCACCCGCCAGCTCCAGGGCCACAAATCCCTGATGAACGTGTCCCGGATGGTCTTGTCCGAACTGTGCCCTCAAATCAACGCCCATCACGGTGCCTTCTATATTTCAAGCTTCGGTATCGACGGCGGCCTGGAGCAACTCAGCATGGTGGCGAGCTACGCCTACCACGAGCGAAAGCACCTCTCCACCAACTTTGAGCCGGGCCAGGGCCTGGTGGGCCAGTGCGCGCTGGAAGGCAAACGCATTCTCCTCACCAATTGTCCTCCCGACTACATTCAAATTAGCTCCGGACTCGGTGAAGCTCCGCCGCTGAATATCGTGGTCCTACCGGTCATCTTTGAAGGGCAAGTGAGAGCCGTGCTCGAGCTTGCTTCCTTCGAACGTTTCTCCAACATCAGCCTGGCCTTCCTGGATCAGTTGGCCGAAATCATCGGTATTACCATTAATACTCTAGAAGCCATGATGCGGACCGAGGAGCTACTCAAGGAGTCCCAGGCTCTGGCCAAGGAGCTACAGACCCAGCCCCAACTCCGTCTGGCCAATGAGCGCTTGGAGCAGCAAGCCTCAGCGCTCCAGGCGTCGGAAGAACAACTCAAAAAGCAGCAAGAAGAGCTGAGACTCACCAACGAAGAATTGGCTACCAAAGCCCAGCTCTTGAGCCTGCAGAAAGACGAGGTCGAACGGACCAACCGCAAGCTCGAGCACGCCCGCCAAGCACTAGAAGAGAAGGCCGACCAGCTCTCTCTCACCTCCAAGTACAAGTCAGAGTTTCTAGCCAACATGTCCCACGAGTTGCGGACCCCCCTCAACAGCCTCTTGATCCTGGCCAAGCTGCTGGTGGACAACAAGGAGAGAAACCTCAGCGAGCGGCAGCAAGACGCGGCCAAGACGATCCACGGTGCGGGCATGGACCTGCTGAACTTGATCAACGACATTCTTGACCTTTCCAAGATCGAGTCCGGCACCATCCGGGTTGAACCCAACCTGGTGCGCTTTTCCGACCTGGAAGATTACGTGGAGCGAAACTTTCGCCAATTGGCTGAAAGCCGAAGCGTGGACTTTCGGATCGACCGGGAGGAGGAAATGCCGGAAGAGTTCACCACCGACTCCAAGCGGTTACAGCAGATCCTGAAGAACCTCCTCTCCAACGCTTTCAAGTTTACCCTGGAAGGAGAAGTCACTTTGCGGATTTCCTCGGCCCCCGGAGGCTGGAGCGCGGGCCATACAGTGTTGAACGAAGCACCGGTCGTGGTGGGCTTTGAGGTTTCCGATACCGGAGTCGGGATCGCCCCCGACAAGCATGAAGTCATCTTCGAAGCGTTTCAACAGGTCGACGGCACCACTCATCGTCGGTTTGGAGGAACGGGACTGGGCCTCTCCATCAGCCGCGAACTGGCCAATGTGCTGGGTGGAGAGATCACCTTGGAAAGTGAGGAAGGCACCGGAAGCATCTTCACCCTCTTCCTGCCTGCCGACTATCGCGGACCGGCAACCTCCCAGCAGAATCGGGAGACCTCTTTCGAAGCGCGCTCGGCCGAAGCCACCCGAAGCCAGGCAGCGGTTCAGGCCAAACCGCTCTCCGACTCCAGCGAGGCCTTTCAAGCGTTGTCCCCGGTGGCCGACGACCGCGGCAACCTGGAAGCTCACGACAGGCTGGTCCTGATCGTAGAGGACGACGAGAATTTCGCTCGGATTTTGGTGGAGGTGGCCCGAGAGTCTGGTTTCAAGACGCTGGTTGCCAAAATGGTGCAGTCTGCCCTCAAGCTCCTGCAAAGTTACCCTGTACACGCCGTGACCATGGATCTTCACTTGCCGGGAGACAGCGGATGGGCGCTGCTCGATGTCATCAAACGCGACAGCAAGACTCGCCATCTGCCGATCCAGATTGTGTCCGTTGAGGACAACCGCCGCCGGGGATACAGCATGGGAGCTTTCAACTTCCTGCACAAACCTGTGAAGCGCGAGGCCCTGCTCGAGGGATTTTGCAAACTCAAAGACTTCGTGGAGTCACCGGAGCGAAAAGTTCTGGTCATCGAAGACGATGAGAATGAGCGCCAATCGTTGGTCCAATTGATCACCGGAGATTCCGATATCGAGGTTGAAGCGATAGCCGTGGGCACTGCCGAAGAGGGCCTGGAAAGGTTGAAGAGCGGCGATGGATTCCGCTGCGTCGTTCTGGACCTCCGGTTACCCGGAATGAGCGGCCTGGAGTTTATGAGAGTAGCCCACGAAGAGTTCAAAGACCGAACGCCCATCATCGTCTTCACGGGAGCCGATCTCAGTCCGGAAGAACTGGCTGAACTCAGGAGATTGAGTGCCGACATCGTCCTGAAGGGGGTTGACTCTCCCGAGCAACTCCTGGACTCTACCTCGCTCTATCTCCACCGCTCTAAATTTTCCGAGGACGAAGCGGAGCTTCTCCAGATCGCCCAGCGAAACGACCCTGAACTGGTCGGACTGAAAGTGCTGGTGGTGGACGACGACGAACGCAACCGATTAGCCCTGCGGAGTGTTCTGGAAGACCACGGACTCCTCATCGAGGAGGCGGACAACGGCAAGAACGCTCTTAAAGTCTTGAATAACGGAGGTAGTTACGACTTCATTCTCATGGACATCATGATGCCCGAGATGGACGGCTACGCGACCACCAGGGCGATCCGACGGCTGCCCCGGTTCAAGGACGTACCCATCGTGGCGGTCACCGCGAGAGCCATGCCCGGCTATCGAGAGAAGTGCATCGAGGCGGGGGCTGACGATTACTTATCCAAACCGGTCGATGCCGAGCAGCTACTGGCTCTCTTGCGCACCCTGGCCTTCCGGAGGAATCAGGGCGCGTAAGATCCCTTTTCGAAAATTTGAGGCCCCCAGGAGGAAGACCCGGTCAAGACAAATCTACCGGGATGTTTAAATTAGAGTCCAGCGCTCCCTACGCCCGCAACGCCTCCACGATAGACCAGGACCTGGTGGATTGGGGCGATCAGCCCGGCTGCCGCCGGGGCACCTCCAAGAGCCGGGGTCGGGTCTTGCACAAGGACCCCGAAGTGCCGGTGGAGATGGGTTTGTGGCGCTGCACTCCCGGTGAATGGCCGCTTGAGATTCCCCACGACGAGTTGTGCCACTTCACGGCCGGGCGGGCGATCTACACCAGCGATCAGGGCGAAAGCATCGAGGTCGGCCCGGATACGGTGGTTCATTTCAAAGCCGGCTGGAAAGGTGAGGCGGTGGTCTCGGAAACCATTTACGTCGCCTACATGCTGTGTCCCGGTGGGCCGGACGCTACCACCCCGGTTCTACGTGATAGTCGTACCGCCCCGGCCCGGGCCGAATGGGGTGAGATCCCCACCATGCTGGAGGGCTCTTCCCACACCCGGGGCATCCTCCTGACTCGCCAGCCCGACGGGCGGGCCGAGAGCGGCATCTGGATCTGCACTCCCGGGCGCTGGCAATGCCACGTCACCAGTGATGAATACTGCCACTTCCTCAGTGGTCACTGCACCTATGAGCACGAATCCGGCGAGATCATCGAGATCGAACCCGATACGCTCTCGTTCTTTCCCCAGGGATGGAAAGGAGTCTGTACGGTTCATGAAGAGATCCGAAAAATCTACATGATTCGTTAACTTCTCAGGCTGAGACGTGTCAAAAGGGTAACACTGGTGTAACATCGGTGGGATAAAGTAAGAACAATGGCTTTCGGTAACTTACTCAACCTGGGGCAACTCCCACCGAATTCCGGCTATCCGGGCAACTTCACTCCGCCTCCAATGACCTTTGGACCGCCTCCTGGTAGTTTTTCCCCTCCTCCCGGAATTTTCACAGCCCCACCTGGTGGCCTCCCCGGTGGTGGAATGTCCGGGCTCATCCAGCAGGCCCAGCAACAAAGTTCCTTAGCCCTCTCCGAGCAGGCCCGGCAGCATCTCAATCCTAGCTTCGATGAGACCCGGGCGGCCCTGAACAACGCCATAGAAAACCCCGTCCTTCGAACCGACATTCAGCTCAATCCTCGGCACGAAGTAGCGGTGTTGGACACTTTTATGGGGGGCACTCCGGAGCGACCAGCCCACGGCTTCGCGGTAGCCGACGTGCTCCGGCAAACCGGTGGACTGGACTACGACCAGATGGCCTTTATCTCCGATGGAGATCCCAACTTCCACGCGCCCTCGCCGGCCCGTCTCTTGACCGCACCGGGTGACGCCACCCCGGATCAGCGTCTCGATTCCTACATCGAAACCTTGATCACCGCCGGCATGTCCCAAACCAACAGCGCTCTAGAGGCGATCGCAGACCAACCCAACGCACCCAATCTTCGAGGCGTCAACTACTCCACCTCGGGCACCGACCTCAATGGATTTATGGCACTCAATGGTCTCGCCTTCGAGCGGGACCCCGCCGGAAACCGGCAACTCACCCCGGAAGGCCGGGTGATCTTCGATGCACTGGGTATCGAGCATACCGTAGAACCACAAACTTTGATCCAGTTCGCCGAACGAGGCATCAATCGATTCGGCCAGGTCGCGGAAAACAGCCCGCTGGTGCAAGGCCAACTGAGCAGACACGAGGACGTCTCCAGAAAGCTTCAAGAGCAAGGTATTCATTACACCGTAGCAGCGGGCAACGACGGTGGGGTCATCGAGGAGTATCGAGCCCACGGGATCGACTTGAGCCCCACCGCTGACGACAACATCTACGCCAATCCGTACAACGTAACGGTGGGCTCTCTGGACACCATGGGCACCGCCGATCCCAGTGACGATCGGGTCGCCTCCCACAGCGTGCAGGATCCGGAAGTCGATTTCCTGGCCAACGGCGTGGACCGGCAGGTGTCCGTCTTCGGGCTAGACCATTCCGTTACCGGCACCTCTTTTGCCGCACCGGATATCAACGGGCGGTTGGTCAGACTCTCCCGGGAAAACCCGGGTCTCTCGGCCGGGGCCGTTCAAAACCTGCTCCGCAATTCAGCCGGTCCACCCATCCCGGGTAGCAATATCGCGGCCATTCGCTAGGAGCCCTATTTGCCAAGAGCCAAAAACCACTTACGGTTTTCGTCGGCTTCTTCGCCTTCTTCTAGCTTCTGCTCGGAATTGAAAGTCGCGACCTTTCCGTCAGCAGAAAACGTTATCGACTCCTGGTAGTCACCGCTAGCACTTCCAGTCTTAACCTCTTTGAGTCGCCCGTCCGCATAGGTCACATCAAAGCAGAGCCCCTGGTTTTCACCGGAGTAACTCAATGCGTGTCCAGTCGCGGGATCAAACTCAAAGGCGCATTTTAGCTCGTTCGGAGTGAAGTAAGAGCGTACCAAACCACCCTCTTGGGCGGCGGTGAAACTTCCTTGTGAAAAGTCGGAATAGTCGGCTAGAACCCGTCCTGGTCGGGGGTCTAAGTCGCGCCCCACCCAAACGCAGTCGGTCCGGTTTGGTAGAGGAGTTCGGTATTCACCATTGTCCCCGGCCTTAAACATATCGGCCGTCTCTGAGAGGCCCTTTTTGAGCTTGGAGACATCTAACTCTCGTCCGATGTCTTTTCCGGGGTTTGGCCCCCCGAGGTTGATGGTCCAGCTTCTTCTATGGACTTGCATATTTGGCGTTCTCCGTTTTCAATGAATCTTCGGGGTGATTATCACTACCTTAAATGGAACAGAAAAAGACCAGTTCGCCGGTAGAGTCGTGTTTTATGAACACGGATTGAACATCTGGTTCGAAGCGAAGTCTATGATTTCTCAAAATATCTATACTAAGGCCTGTTGACATTCAGCGTTCCGAGACAAACGCAGTACATTTTTCTCCTCCTGGAGTGGAATTTTCTGTGGAATAGTGGATCTATTTGAGGAAAATTTCGCTTCAGGAGGTGGGAAATG